>Ga0187893_10000745_pt1 | contig 83417 bp, 64 predicted proteins | sample MA1701074metaG_FD_139574 | JGI IMG/M metagenome (GOLD analysis project Ga0187893, IMG submission 139574) | White microbial mat communities from a basaltic lava cave in the Kipuka Kanohina Cave System on the Island of Hawaii, USA - MA170107-4 metaG ... | reverse complement strand
GCTCCCGGCTGCTCCGGCGGTCCGCGGCTGCGCCATTGCTCGCCGCTCCCCTTTGCGCTCGCTCCGCTCGCTGACCCCCCGGAAAAATGCACAGCGGGGCCCTTGCCCCCCCCACACCCCCCCGGCACGTACCGCGCGCCAGGGCACGCCTTTCAGAGACGAACTTGTGACGCGCGGTACTAAGTGCCGGGTGAACGGTTACGGTCGATTCACCGCGCCGCCCGGGCCCGCCAGCGGGCGACGAGCCCCTTGCGGGGCTCCACCGGAGCCGGAGGGCGGTAGAGTCCGTCGGGCATTGACTCGAGGAGGCGCCGGACGACGAAATCCGGCTCGATCCCTTCCGCCTCCGCGTGGTAGCTGAGAATGAGCCGGTGGCGCAGCGTCGGAGCGAGGATCCGGTGGATGTCTTCCGGCTCGACCTTCGGCGAGCCCCGCAGGAGCGCGTGGGATTTCGACCCGACGATCAGCGACTGCACCGTCCGGGGCCCGCCCCCCCACGCGAGCCACTCCTTGATGAACCCGGGGGCGGAAGGGTCTCCCGGGCGGCTCGCCCGGACGATGCGCGATGCGTAATCGATGAGCCGATCGGAGATGTCGATTTTGCGGGCGGCGGCGATCGCCCGGAGGAGCGCCTCACGGTCGACCAGGGGCGACAGGTCGGCCCGGTAGCTCGATGTGGTGAGCTGGAGTAGACGAAACTCCTCTTGCGACTCGGGGTAGTCGATGAGGCAGTTGAAGAGGAAGCGGTCCGTCTGCGAGACGGGCAAAGGATAGGTCCCTTCCAGTTCGATGGGGTTCTGCGTCGCCAGGACGAAGAACGGCCGGTCGAGAGCGTGGCGATGCCCCCCGGCCGTGACCTGCCGCTCTTCCATCGCCTCCATGAGGGCAGCCTGGGTCTTGGGGGGAGTCCGGTTGATCTCATCGGCCAGAACGACATTGGCGAAGATGGGCCCCTTGAGGAACTGGAAGCCTCGCTCGCGGCTTTCCCCACCTTCGGAAATGATCGTCGCCCCGGTGATGTCCGAGGGCATGAGGTCGGGGGTGAACTGGATGCGCTTGAACTGAAGGGACAACAATTCCGCGATGGTGCTTACTATGAGCGTCTTCCCCAGACCGGGGACGCCGATGATCAGACAGTGGCCCTCGGAGAGGATGGCGGTGAGGATCTCCTCGACGATCGCCTGCTGACCGACGATTCGTTGGTGTACGGCGGCCCGTAGTTTGTCGAAAACGCCTGCAAGTTCCGCGATTTCAGACGGCACGGCGCTTCGCCTCCTCCCAGAGCTTCTCCATCTCTCCGAGCGATGTGCGGGAGAAGTCCACACGCTCCTCGATGTAGCGGAAACGCGATCGGAACCGATCCAGAGCCCCGCGCAGGGCGCTCTCCGGCTCGATCCCGGTCTTGCGAGCGAGGTTGGCCGCGGCGAAGAGGAGGTCGCCGATCTCGTGCCGGAGGTGGGAGCCGCCTCCAATGTCTCCATCCGGCGAAGCCGCTTCCCGTCGATCGAGTGCCTCGGAGACTTCCCGCAGCTCCTCCTCGACCTTCCGCAAAGCGCCTGCGGCGTCCGGCCAGTCGAAACCCGCTTTTGCAGCCTTCTCTCCGATCCGGAAGGCGGTGCTCAAGGCCGGAAGGCTGCGCGGCACTTCTCCCAGACGCGAATGCGGCTGTCGAGCCGCCGGTCCGCCGCTCGGGGAGACGGCCTCACGGCTCGCCTTTTCCCCCTCCTTGATCGAGTTCCAGCGGGTGAGGACCTCGTCCACCGAGGAGACCTTTTCGCCGCCGAAGACGTGCGGATGCCGGCGAACAAGCTTGCCGGCGATCTCTTCGGCCACCTCCCGAAAAGAGAAGCCGCCCGACTCCTCGGAGATACGCGCTGCGAGCAGGATGTTCATGAGGAGGTCGCCGAGCTCCTCGCGGAGAGCCGGAGAAGGGGTGCCTTGACCGTCCTCAATCGCGTCGATCGCCTCGCACGCCTCTTCGAGGATGTGGGGAGCCATGTTCGCAAGGGTCTGCGCTCGGTCCCAAGGGCACCCATCGGGAGATCGGAGGCGCTCCACGATCTCCTCGAGGTCTCGAAACGCGGCGGCCTTCGCATTGAGAGACTCGCCTCGAAGGTCCCCCGCGGGATGCGGGCCCCGAGCGCCATCCCGGTTCCTTCCGGCGCTTCCTTCGGCCTGGCTCCTCTCGGCCTGAGACATGGCGGCGATTGTAACCGCGCCGTCGGGCTTGTCACCAAGGCCGGATGCCACGAGTCGGACGGGCGGCGTCCGGAAACGGACGTCCTCACAGTCCACATCCGGACCACGAGCAGCCGGTTTCTCTTCCAACCGACCTGTGGTGCGGGGTGTTCGTGGCCGGACCGAGTCTGGAATCCGAATTGCTAAGCGCTTTCGGCCGGCCTTCGCCGGCCGGAGCGGCGGCGAGTCGCCGGAATCGCCCGCCGCAACCCGCCGTCGGCGCCGTTCAACGGACGTGCGCATGCGGAAGCGATGGAGGCTCAGGGCTGGGCCTCGCGAGTCCGATCCGCCCCCTCCGGCGGTACGACCCGAGTGTTGTCTAGGTCGGACGAGGAGGCGAGCCAGCCTGCAGCCGGATTCCGGCGGACGAGGAAGGAGATCGTTTTGATGGAGTGAACCGGAGGCGGATCGGCGCGATCGGGAAACCGGCCCAGCGTGCGCCGGCCGCTCTCTACAAAACGTAGAACCGTTCAGCAACCCCCGCGCCGGTGCGGGAATCGTCCCACGAATCTTCTTCAACCCTATCAGGGAGTCCTGGATTGGGTGGAGCGGAGGGGCCGGTCTCTTCCTCTCTCATGGAGGAAGGGGCCTGATTTCTCAATCCCGGCAGGCAAGCAGCCGGCGCAGGGGTTTTTTCCGTCCAACCATTCGAAGTTCAACGAAAGGACCCGTCATGACCCGCATTCACTGCATCGCAGTCTTGATCCTCTCCGGACCTTCGGTGTTCAGCGCCGAGACCGCCCCCGGAAAGGAAGGCGCCCGTCCCGCCGCCCGTCCTGCAGATCTTCCCGCCGATCGTCCCTCCGGCTCGCCTGACAATCGCGAGCCCGCGGCCGTCGCCATCGAGTTCGCTTCTCGCCCGATCGCGGGTGCCGAGCGGACTCCTCAGGGTGAGTTGAAGGCCCTCCTTGAATCCACCGCGACTCTGAAGACCGCCCGTCCGATCCGATACCGCTCGGTGACGCTCCCAGCTGGGGAGTATCCGATCCGCATCACCAGCGATGAGGATCGGGGAGGGCGGAACGTATTCTTCCTCATCGGCCGTCCGGAGGGAGAGTCGCAGGTCCCCGAACCGGTCCAGCCTCCTCAAGCTCCGCCGGCCGGCGGGAAAGCGCGAGAGAAAGGCCCGGCGAAGCGAAGTGTAGAGAAAACGAATCCCATGAAGGACCGCGAGGGCGGAGGGGGGCCGAACGAGAAAGCCCCCGAGGCCAAGCGCCCGAAGGCAAACCCCGATCTCATCAAGGCGATCTTCCATCTCTCTCCCGCGACTCGGGCCTCGGAGAACGTCGAATTCTCCGTCCGCCAGACGCGCCGTGGGGACCGGTTCGTCCTGATGGTGCGCGCAGGATCTAGCCAAGGGAAGGCGACGCTGCGGTTCGCCGACATCAAGTAGACAGTGACCTGGCGTGGGTCGCGTTCCCCAACGAAGCGTGGGGGCGCGGCCCCGGCAGGTTAAAGAAGATCGAAGAGGTTGTAGTTGATCCAGGCGAGCCGGCCGTAGAGCTGCAGGTAGTTGGACTTCTCCTTCACGTCCCAGATCCACTCCCAACTCTCATCGCTGAGAATCGACTCGCGGCGCTTCTCGCGATGGAGGTCCTGCATGAGCGCGGTGTAACGCTCCAGGACCTCCCGGGGGACTTCGCTCGTTCCCTCGTGCGCAAGCCGGGGGACAATCGTCTGGCTCAACTGGAGGCAGCGCTCCAAAGCTTGGAGGATAATCTCTTCCGGCAATACTCCAGCCAACCTTCGTCCCTCGATAGGGCGGTACGATCACTTCCAGGTGGAGGCCCTTCCAGTTGGGAGCCCTTTCAGGTGGGGGATTCTAAAGAGTGGCCGGCATCGATACTATGGTTTTCCCCATTTCGCCCACATGGCGCGCACGGCGGCCGTGGTGGCGGCCCGGGGAGTCCACAGCGAGCGGACCAGCGAGGTTTCGATGTCCATCCGAGTTCTCGTGAACGGCGCCAAGGGGAAGATGGGGCAGGAGGTCGTCCGAGCGGTGCGCGCCGAGAGCGATCTGGACCTTGTGGGGGAGACGGACCTGGGGGACCGGCTGAATGAAGCGATCGCTCGAACGCGCGCCGGCGTCGTAGTGGACTTCACTCACCCTTCGGCGGCCGTCCGGAATACCGAGGAGATCATCCACTGCGGCGCACACCCCGTGATCGGCACCACCGGTTTCGAGGCGGCGGACATCCGACGCCTCGAAGAACTCGCCTCGTCGCGGAAGCTGGGCGGGCTCATCGCCCCGAACTTCGCAATCGGTGCGGTCCTCTTGATGCGATTCGCCGCTGAAGCGGCGCGCTATCTGCCCGATGTGGAGATCATCGAGCTGCACCACGATCAAAAAGCGGATGCGCCCTCCGGGACCGCGATCAAGACGGCGGAGTTGATCGCCGAGCGGCGCGGTTCGCCCCCCCCCCGCCGGGTCGCAGAGAAAGAAGAGAAGGAACTGATCTCCGGCGTCCGCGGGGGACGCTGTCGCGACATCGCGATCCACAGCGTTCGCCTGCCGGGCCTCGTGGCCCATCAAGAAGTGCTCCTTGGTGGTTTGGGGCAGCTCCTCACCCTCCGGCACGATTCGCTGGCCAGGACTTCCTTCATGCCCGGGGTCATTCTGGCCGTGCGGAAGGTCCCCCAGCTGGACCGGCTCTACTACGGTCTCGAGCGGATTCTGGAGCTATGATCGGCGACCCGCCATCGGCGGATCAGAGTTGCTGCGGGAGGGGGAGGCTTTCAAATACGGGGAAATCGCTTCCGCAACCGAGATAGGGAAGGCCGGGGGGAGTGATCCCTGGATCGGGGAAGGGCAGAGCCGGCGGCGCGCCGCCCAGGAACAGGTATTCCAGGAGATAGACTGCGTCGCTCACATCGATCTGGCCGCTGGCATCCGCATCCATCGCATCCGGACAGAACCGCTCGGGCAGACTGCTTGCATTGAGCGCTCTGTAGCCGGTGAGACGCTCCAGGACGACGAACGCATCGTTGATGTTCAGAATCCCCGTGTCGTCCCCGTCCCCGCGGAGGAATTCAGGAACGACCAGGTACAGCATCCCCCCGCGCACCTGGACCGGGCTCTCGGATTCGCCATCCCCGCCGCCCGCGATCCTCGCTCCTGCCACCGGCGCGATCTCCAGGGACGCTCCATCGGGCAGACCCGCCTCCAGACGGTACTCGAATACCAGGTCGAGGACGTGAGTCCTCAGAAGCCGCGGGGAGACACCGAACCAGAACCCCGCTTCGACCCATCCAAGCTCGCCGTCCTGGGTCTTCTCGCGGAACGTCAGGAATTTCGGATTGACGAGCGGATGGGCCGGCTCCACGTTCAGGAGCTGCAAGAAGAGCTCATCATAATCGAGACCGATCAATAGAGGCTTGGCCTCGTCGATGATGTGGGTCACGAAGACCGGCACGCGGAAGACCTGTCGGTCCGGCGTCTTCCGGACGGACCCGACCTCGATGGCATCCGTGAAGTACAGCGTGACTCCGCCGTCGATCAGGATTTCCGGGTGCAGTCGGGTCTGCGGGAGACTTTGCATCAGGAACGTCTCTGCCTTGTCGATCGCAATGCCTGCAAACGACCTGAAGCCGTAGCTGTTCTCCGTGCTCGTGGGATTCCTCACGCCGAAATCGAGCCAGATCAGCAATTGTTCGGCGCTGGACCACGGTACGCTCTGGTCGATCGGGATCAGCAGGCTGATGTGCCGGTCGTCGCCAGAGTGGCTGACCGCCGGTTCGAGCGAGCGAGTGGACCGGACGGACCACGATTCGTTGAAGACGAGAAGCTCGTCATAGTCGAGTCCGATCTGGACGGCGGTCGTCCCAGGTGCCGAGCGGAAGAAAACCGGAACGCGGAAGGTGTCCGTCTCGGTCGCGAGAGCTTCGACTTGACTGCCGACCCTCACGGAGGTGGTGCCGGCGGCGAGAGGATCAGGAAATAGGAAGAAGAAGGGGAACCAAAGCGCCGCTGGGAAAAGGCGGGCGCTAGGAAAGCGCAACCCATGCCTCTTGACGAATCGATCCAACGAAACCTCTTTCGGAGTTCGGCGCTGCACGTGTCTCGCGAACTGGGTCCTGGTCAGGGAAACTTGATTCGGAACCGAGTCCGGGCACTCTCCGCCGGTGCCCGGGCGCTCCCACAGCCGCCGCCCCCCGCACCTGCCGCCCGTCAATTAAGCCCCAAGTGTAGCGTCCGTTCCGATTTCGTCAATCGACGGCATGCCCCCCATACGGGAAGGCCCGTTGACAGAGGGTGCAAGCGGGCTAAGATCCTGCTCGCATTCGGTGAACCGGGACGATCGCCCCCCCATCCCCCAGAACCGAGCGCTCCCGAGGCGAGCGCACCAGAGACGAGAGGCATGGACGTCGCATCCCTTCTCAAGAAGCACGCAGGGGATATAGAGGGTTTGCTCCGCCGGGAAGTCCCTGAGGGTGAGTTTCCGTTTCTGTCGGACGGCGTGTGGTACCAGTTCTCCTCCGGAGGGAAGCGGCTCCGGCCGGCCCTCTGCCTCTTGGCGTGCGAAGCGCTCGGCGGCAACCCCCGCCGGGCCTTGCATTTCGCGCTGGCGGCGGAGATCCTCCACAACGTTCTTCTGATCCACGACGACATCGAGGACGGGGACACGATCCGGAGGGACCGGAAGACTCTTTGGGCTCAATTCGGGCTGCCCAACGCGATCAACGTCTCCGATTTCCTGATCTCAAGAGCCTACCGGGTCATTCTCAAATCCGAGCTGGAGCCCCAGGTGGTCCTCAGGCTCGTTGAGATCTTCACGGAGACGTACGAGCGCACGGTCGAAGGACAGGCTCTCGATATCAACCTACGCGGCGACGCGGGCTTGACCGTCGAGAAGTACCTTCGGATCGTTCAGCTCAAGACGGCCTATTACTTGACCTTCAACCTCGTCGGCGGCGCGCTGGCCGCCGGCCGCGGGGGGGCCCTCGTCGAGTCGCTCTGGGAACTGGGACGATGGCTCGGGCCGGCTTTCCAGATCCGGGACGACATCATCGACCTCACCGAAGGGAAGGGGCGAGGGGGTGAAGTCGGCTGCGACATCCGCGAGGGGAAGCCGAGCATTTTCTTCGCCCATGCCCTCGAGACGAAGTCCGGCTCCCCCCAAGAGCGCGAGAGGCTCGTCGAGATCGTCCGGCGCTCGCGCGAGGAAACCTCGCCCGCCGATGTCGGTTGGGCCATCGACTTCTACCGCAGGACGGGCGCGCTGGAGTTCGCTCAGCGGGAAGCCGGCCGCCTGATCGACGGCGCCTTGGGCGTCATCGAGCAACTCCCGATGGAGGAAAGCCATCGCGAGATATTCCGCGCGATCGGCCGCTTCATGATCGATCGGAAGACCTGACCTCCGGCGCCGTTTTGATGGAGAGGCGCCGGCCGGAAGAGCCGGAAGAAGAGAAAAAGAACTCGGGAAGTGAAGGTGGAGTCGATGAACCATCCCTATCCGCCGCCCACGGCGTCGCGTCGCGTCGCGGTCCTCATGGGGGGGCAGAGCGCGGAACGCGATGTCTCCCTCAAAAGCGGCGAGACGGTCGCCTTGAACCTGGCCTCCGAGCGGTATCACGTCAAACCGACCGCGATCCACGCGGACGGGTCCTGGGAGGTGCCGCCGGGATTCCTCGATCGCGGGATCACGCGCCACGCCGCGGATTGGTTCTCCGGGGCTCGCATTCCCGTCGCTGGAGCGATCGAGCGGTTGGCCGAGGAAAGGACCGATGCGGTTTTCATCTCGCTCCATGGCCCCCGGGGTGAGGATGGGACCGTCCAGGGGCTCTTCGAGGTCGCGGGGATTGCGTACACCGGCCCCGAGGTCACGGCCGCCGCGGTCGCCATGGACAAGCGTCTCACGAAGGAGATTCTCCGCGCGGCTTCGATCCCGACTCCACCGTACTTCGCCATCGTTCCCGGTACGCCGCTGCGGGAGGGGCGGATCGACGGCGAGAGACTGCTTGAGTCGGGCCGAGGGCTTTTCCCCTTGCCGTGGGTCGTCAAGCCGAACCGACTCGGGTCGAGCGTCGGCGTCGCCATCGTCCGCGGCGAGGCGGAATTCCTGAAGGCGATCGCCGAGGCCGAACCTCTCCTCCCCTGGGCGGCGCCCGGCGGCCATGCCGAACAAGGCGGCGAGCTTCTCGTCGAACAATTCATCGCCGGGCGCGAGCTGACCTGCGGCGTCGTCGGCTTCGGTGGGGGGCCTCCCAGAGCCCTCCCGCCGATCGAAATCCGCCCCGTGGCGCGGAAATTCTTCGATTACCACGCCAAGTACACGCCCGGCGCCAGCGAGGAGATCTGCCCGGCCCCGGTCCCCGACGCGGTGACCCGGCATGTCCAGGCGCTCGCCGCCGCCGTCCATCGGACTCTCCGCTGCGACCCGCTCTCCCGCACCGATTTCATCCTCGAAGAGAACGGCGGCTTGCAAGTCCTCGAGATCAATACGATCCCTGGCATGACCGCCACATCGCTCATCCCGCTCTCGGCGGGCAAGGCGGGGCTCGATCTCGGCGACCTTCTGAGGGGAATGGTCGAGCACGCGATCCGCCGCGCGGGGCGTCTGTGAATCCGGGATGGGTCATTTTTTCGCTGTCGCGGTAGGATCTCGCCCGCATGAAATCCATCGTCATCCGCGGCGCCGCGGAGCAGAACCTGAAGGACGTCTCCCTCGAGATCCCGCACCATGCCATGACCGTCTTCAGCGGCGTGAGCGGCTCGGGGAAGTCGAGTCTGGCGCACGAGACCATCTGCCGCGAAGGCCAGCGGAGGTTTCTCGAGTCGCTGTCCGCCTACGCCCGGCAGTACCTCGGCACGCTCGATCGGCCCCGGGTCGAGAGCATCGAAGGGCTAGCGCCGACGGTCTCGATCGACCAGAAGACGGTCGGACGCAGCCCTCGGTCCACCGTCGGGACCATCACGGAGATCTACGACCACCTGCGGCTCCTTTTCGCCCGGCTGGGCGCTCCCCATTGCCCGCGCTGCGGCGACCCGATCCGCCCCCGGAGCGCGGCGAGCATCGCGGACCAGGTCCTCGCCGACTTCGATGGCAAGCCGCTCCTCCTCTGCGCGCCGATCGTCCGCGGGCGTAAGGGGGAGTACCGGAAGCGCTTTCCGATCCTGGCCGCTGAGGGCCACGTGCGGCTGCGCGTCGATGGCGCTCTCATCCGCCTCGACCGCGGAGACCCGCCGGTTCTCGATCGCTACAAGCGCCACACGATCGAGATCGTGATGGACCGCATCGAGGCTCGCCGCGAGGCGCGCTCCCGGCTCACCGAGAGTATCGAGAAGTGCACGGAGGTCGCGGACGGTGTCGTCGATGTGGTCGCCGACGGAAAGGAGCACCTCTACAGCTCCCGTTTCGCCTGTGCGCGCTGCGGCAAGAGCCTCCCCGAGGTCGAGCCCCGGCTCTTTTCCTTCAACTCGCCTCACGGAGCCTGCACCGAATGCCAGGGGGTGGGCTCTCGTTGGACCATCGATGATGACCTCCACCGGACGGAGATCCTGGAAACTTGCCCGGCGTGCGGCGGAGCGCGGCTCTGCCCCGAAGCCCGGGCGGTCCGCTTCCAGGGGCGGTCGATCACCGAGCTGTGCGCGATGGCGGCGGGGAAGCTTCACGAACACCTCTCGGAAGTTTCCCTGTCCCCATCCGAGGCGCCCATCGGCGAGCCGATCCTCCGCGAGCTGAATTCGCGGCTCGGCTTCCTGCGCGACGTTGGGCTCGATTACCTTTCCCTGGATCGCGGCGCCGCGACGCTGGCAGGCGGGGAAGCCCAGCGCCTCCGCCTCGCCGGCCAGGTGGGGGCCGGCCTTCAAGGCGTCCTCTTCGTGCTCGACGAGCCCTCAATCGGCCTGCACCCGAGGGACAACCGGCGGCTCCTGGCGACTCTTCACCGCCTGCGTGATGCCGGGAACACCGTGCTCGTCGTCGAGCACGACCGCGAGACGATCGAATCCGCCGATTTCATCGTCGACCTCGGTCCTGGGGCGGGCAAGGAAGGTGGAGAGATCGTCGTCTCGGGGAGCCTCGACGATGTGCGAGGCTCGGCGCGGTCGCTGACGGGACAGTATCTCTCCGGCGCGCGGAGGGTCCAACCGCCCGAGCGGCGGCGGGCCCCCGGGGAGAAGTGGCTCGAGCTGATCGGCGCGAGCCACCACAACCTCCGCAACGTCGACGTGCGCATCCCTCTCGGTCTCCTCGTGGTGCTGTCCGGCGTTTCGGGCTCGGGGAAGAGCTCGCTCGTCCACGGCGTCCTCAGGCCCGAGCTGTCGGCGCGGATCGGCCGCGGCAAGAAGCGCCCGGGCCGCCTGGCCGAGCTGCACGGGGCCGAATGGCTCGACCAGGTCGTCGAGATCGACCAGTCGCCGATCGGCCGGAGTCCTCGCTCGAATCCGGCGACCTACATCAAGCTCTTCGGCCTCGTTCGGGACTTCTTCGCCTCGCTGCCCGAGGCGCGGCTGCGCGGCTACGGGCCCGAGCGGTTCAGCTTCAACCGCCACGGCGGCCGCTGTCTCACCTGCGGAGGGGCCGGGGTCATCGAGATCGAGATGCAGTTCCTGCCGCCGGTCGAAATGCTCTGCGACGAGTGCGGAGGCAAGCGGTACAACCGCGAGACCCTCGAGGTGACGTCCCACGGGCGGACCATCGCCGACGTCCTCGCAATGACCGTCCGCCAGGCGCTCGACTTCTTCCAGGACCACCCCCGCATCCGACGGATGCTCGACACCATGCACTGCGTGGGGCTGGACTACATCCCGCTCGGACACCCTTCGCCCCTTCTCTCCGGAGGCGAAGCCCAGCGCGTCAAGCTCGCGGCCGAGCTCCACCGGCCGGACACGGGCCGCACGCTCTACCTCCTCGACGAGCCGACGACGGGCCTCCACTTCGAGGATGTCTGCGTCCTGCTCGAAACCCTGCAGGCGCTCGTGGACCGCGGCAACACGGTCCTCGTCATCGAGCACAACACCGAGCTCATGCGAACCGCCGACTGGATCATCGACCTCGGCCCCGAAGCGGGCGAAAAAGGGGGCGAAGTGGTCGCCTGCGGCCCTCCCGAGGAGGTCGCCCGCGCGGGGCGGTCCCACACGGGGCGCATCCTGGCCGGCGGGATAGCCCTTGATGGGCCCCGGGAGCCTCTTGAATCGAGGCGCGAGGCGGTCCACCGGCCCGCGGAAAGCAGAGACCTCGTCATCCGCGGCGCGACGCAGCACAACTTGAAGGGAGTGACCGTCCGGATCCCGCGCGACAAGCTGACGGTCATCACCGGCGTCTCGGGCTCGGGGAAAAGCTCCCTCGCCTTCGACACGATCTTCACCGAGGGGCAGCGGCGCTACGTCGAGGCCCTCTCGACCTACGCGCGGCGTTTCCTCGGCCGGCTGGAGAACGCCCCCGTCGAGTCGATCGAGGGGCTCTCTCCCGCGATCGCCATCGACCAGAAGAGCGCTCCGCGCAACCCGCGATCGACTCTGGCCACCATCACGGAGATCCACGACCACTTGCGCCTTCTCTTCGCCCGCATCGGGAAGCCGTACTGCCCACATTGCGATCTCCCGCTCGAGTGGACGACGCCGAGCCGGCTTGCCGCGGAGCTGGCGAAGAACCATCCGGAGGCGCGCGGTTTCATCCTCTCGCACCTTGCTCCGGGGATCCTGAAGAGCCCGGAACCGCTCGCGGCACTCATCAAGGAGGGCTACACGAGGCTCCTTGCCGACGAGCGGGAGGTGCGGCTCGATGGAGCGGAGCGATTGCCCGAAGCGGCGCGGGACGTATACCTCGTCCTCGACCGCGTCGTCTTCTGCGAGGCGGCCCGCTCGCGCATCGCCGCGGCCATCGAGCAGGCGTTTCAGCGGGGAGCGGGCCGCGCCGTCGTGCAGGTGCTCGGCGAGCCGCCGGCCCACTACAGCCGCGAGCCGGCCTGCAGCCGCTGCGACTTCCAGCTCGAATCCGAGCTGACGCCCCGGATGTTCTCCTTCAACAGCCTGATCGGAGCCTGCCCGCGCTGCCACGGGCTCGGGGTCGAAGCGCGCGTCGCGCCATCCCTCCTGATCGGCGATCCGGAGCGCCCGCTCCTCGACGGCGCCCTCCATCCGAAGGTCCACCACTGGCTCCGGAGTTCTGCCGGCGCGCTGACCGCGGAGACCTTGCGCGCGATGGCGGTCGAGAGGGCAATTCCGATCGACGGTCCATTCGGAGCGATCGACGACTTATCCCGCGGCGCGGTGCTCCAGGGGACCGGGGACGCCGTCTACTCAATCGCCCGGCCGCACTCTGTGGCCGGCGGGCGAGCGGCACGCGGAGGATCGGGCGTTCCGCCCATCCGCCGGGCTTGGAAGGGGCTCATCGCCGAGATCGAGGAGTGGCACCGCGCCGTGCGGGACCGGATGAAGCCGGGCTTCTTCGATGGGGTGATGCGGCAGCGGGCGTGCTCCCTCTGCGAGGGAGGCCGGCTGCGGCAGGAGTCCCTCCGGGTACGGATCGGACGGGGGACCGAGGACAACGGGCTCGAAGGGAAGGGGCGCGGCATCTTCGACGTGTCGCGGCTCACCGTCACGGCGGCCTTGGAGTACTTCGCCGGGCTGCGGCTCGATGCGCGCGAGGCGACGATCGCTGCGGCGGTCCTCACCGAGATCCGCGGCCGTCTCCGGTTCCTCTCCGAAGTCGGCCTCGACTACCTGACGCTCGACCGCTCGGCGAGCACGCTCTCGGGCGGCGAGGCGCAGCGCATCCGTCTCGCCTCCCAGATCGGGAACCGGCTCGTCGGGGTGCTATACGTCCTCGATGAGCCGACCGTCGGCCTCCATCCGCGCGACACCGTTCGGCTCCTCGCCGCGCTCAGGAACCTGCGCGACCTCGGAAATACGGTGATCGTGGTGGAGCACGACCGCGAGACGATCGAGAGGGCCGATTACGTGATCGACCTCGGGCCCGGCGCCGGCCCCAAAGGGGGCGAAGTGCTTGCGAGCGGCCCGCCGGAGGCGATCCGCGCCTCCCGGGAGTCCCTCACCGGCCGCTATCTGCGCGGGGAGCTGCGGGTCGCACCGCCGCGAGAGCCCCGCCGGGCTTCGCCGGGCTCCGATGGGCGCGTCGCGGCGGTGCGGCTTCGCGGCGTGCGGCATCACAATCTGAAAGATATCGACGCCGAGTTCCCCCTCGGCCTCTTCACAGCCGTCACGGGCGTTTCAGGCTCCGGAAAATCGAGCCTCGTGATCGATGTCCTGGCCCGCACCCTCGCTGAAGCGATCGAGAGCCGTGAAGGAGCGGCCAGGGATGGAAAGGCCAGGGCGGCCGCCTCCGGGGCTGGGAGGGGTCCGCGGCGGCGGCGAAGACGCGTCGAGGAGGTCGAGGGCGCCGATTCCGTGCGCCGGCTCGTCCTGGTCGACCAGTCGGCACTCGGGAAGAGCCCGCGGTCGAATCCGGCGACGTACACGGGCCTCTGGGAGGAAGTGCGCGGGCTGCTGGCCCTCACGCCGCAGGCTCGCATGCGCGGCTACGGCCCCGAGCGCTTCAGCTTCAACAGGCCGGGAGGCCGCTGCGAGGCCTGCACGGGTGAGGGAGCCATCCGAGTCGAGATGCACTTCCTTTCCGACGTCTGGGTGGCCTGCGAGGAGTGCGGCGGGCAGCGGTTCAACCGACAGACGCTCGAGATCCGCTACAAGGGGCTCCAGGCCGGCGAGATCCTCTCTCTTGAGGTCGATCGGGCGCGGGAGATCTTCGCCGACCATCCGCGCCCACGGGCGATCCTCGATGTCCTCCACGAGGTGGGGCTCGGCTACCTGCGGCTCGGCCAGTCCGCGACGACGCTCTCGGGAGGGGAGGCGCAGCGCGTCAAGCTCGCCGCGGAGCTGGCCGCACGGACGCAGGGGGGGACCTTCTACATCCTCGATGAGCCGACGACCGGACTCCACTTCGACGACGTCCGGAAGCTCCTTGAGGTCTTCCAGCGCCTCGTCTCCGCCGGCAACACGCTCGTCGTGATCGAGCACAACCTCGACGTCATCCGCTCGGCAGACTGGGTCATCGACCTCGGCCCCGAAGGAGGAGAAGCGGGAGGCCGCATCGTCGCCGCCGGCCCGCCCGAAGTGATCGCCAGAGTTCCCGAGAGCCACACGGGAAGGTACCTGGCGGCGCGAGGTTGATCTCCGCTGCGATGAGCGAGACAGGCGGTTATTAGAGGGGCGGGGGGTGCTCCGCCTCCGTGTCCGCATCCGTATCCGCAATCTGTATCCGAATCCGCCTCCGCAGCCGCTTCGCGCATCGCGCGCACGCCGCTCGCGAACGGCCTGCTCACCGCGCCTTGAGCCTCTCCCAGAACGCGTCTTCGGCCTCGTGGTGGCGGCGGAGGCTCGCCTCGACTTCCCTTCTGGCTGCAAGGAGCGCTTCGGCGCTGGCGGAGCCCGCGGGAGCGGCCTCCAGGCGGGTTGCGAGGAAGCGCAGGCTGCGCTCGAGGTCGGCCGCGCCGAGGTTGTAGGCCCAGGCGGCGTCGTAGAGGTCCAGCTCGGCCGTTTCCTCCTTCGATGGACGGTGGAGTAGCCTCCACGGCCGGCGGCGGATGTCCGCCGTGATGTTGGCGGCGTTGGCGAGCGCGTTTCTCGCCGCATCGACGACCGCGTCGATCCCCGGCCGGTTCTCGGCGAGCGTGTCGGCGACTCCGGCGGCCGCGCGCTCGAGCTGGGCGATCGCCCCGCGGAGGTCGGCGATGGCCGGATCGACCTTCTCCAGGATGCGGGCGGCGTGTTCGGTGCCCGCCGCCAGGTTAGCGGTGACGGCCCGCAGGTCGCCGCGGTTCTCGCTCAGGATGCTCCGCACGTCATCGATCGCGTAACGCAAGCCGCTCTGGAGCGGGCCTATGGCCTCGCGGAGCTGCTGGAGGATCTGCGCGGCGTCCTTGACCGCGACCTCGATCGAGTCCATGTTCCGCAGGCGGCGGGAGAAAACCTCGAGGTTCTCGACGACCGGCTCGGACTTGGCGATGAGCTCCGTCGCCCGCGAGACGACGGACGTCAGCTCCGTGCCCGGATTCCCGCGCAAGAAGCTCTGTTCGACCGGAAGCGGCTCCCCTCTCCCTTCCAGAATGAGCACGCTGAGGTTGCCCGTGAGGTTCTTCGCGATCTCGACCGGGGTGTCGAGCCGGATGAACGACCGGATCCTCCCATCGATGGAGAGATGGACGATCACGCGGGCGACTCCCACTCCCGCCGAGTCCTTCGGAAAAAGCTCGGGGAAGTCCTGGGGCCAGGGGCGCCGCGAGAACTCCAGTCCCGCCACCTGGCCGACTTTCGAGCCCAGGAAAAAGACCGGGTCTCCGGCTTTCAAGCCTCTGACATCATCGAAGACGACCTGGAGGTGTGCCGCGGGGCGCAGCGCCTCCGCCAGAGTTCCCTTGAGGAAAAAGAGGAGGATGAACAGACCCAGGGAGACCGCTATGAATCCGCCGACGAGGATTTCGTTGCGTTTCTTGCGTGCCATGGCTTCGTCGCTTTGCTCCTTCGGGCTCTTCGCTCCTTTGAGAATCAGGTCAGGAGGTCCGTCTCGTAGTCCACCCGCGAGCGCCGGAGTGGAATCGGACCGTCGGGCTCGCCGCGGATGAACTGCCGCACGAGCGGGTCCGTGGAGTTTCGGATCTCCTCCGGCGTTCCCTGCGCCACGATCCGCCCCTCGTAGAGCATGATCATGCGGTGGGCGATCCGGAACGCGCTCTCCATCTCGTGGGTCACGACCACCGAGGCCACTCCAAGCTTGCCGCTCAGATCCATGATCAACTTGTCGATGACGCCCGCGACGATGGGATCGAGCCCAGCGCCCGGCTCGTCGTAGAAGATGACCTCCGGATCGAGGGCGATCGCCCGCGCGAGCCCGACGCGCTTCTGCATCCCCCCCGAGATCTGAGACGGCATGAGCCCCTCGAAGTCGCGCAAGCCGACCAGCTCAAGCTTCATCTTCAGGATGATCCGGATGATCTCCTCCTGGAGGCTCGTGTGCTCGCGCAGGGGGAGGGCGACGTTCTCGCCGACGGTGAGGGAGTTGAAGAGCGCGCCGGACTGAAAGAGAACCCCGAATCGCTTGCGCACACCGTTCAACTCGTCATCGCTCAGGTGGGCCAGCTCTTTTCCGAACAGCTCCACGGTTCCTTCGGTGGGAGCCAGCGCCCCGATGAGGTGGCGCAGGAGGGTGCTCTTGCCGCATCCCGATCCGCCCATGATCACGAGGATCTCTCCCCGGCGCACCTCCAGGTCGATGCCGTTGAGGACCCAGCGAGAGCCGAAGCACTTGCGGAGCCCCTTCACGCGGATGAGGACCTCCTTGTTCTCGAGTCCAGGTCGCTTCTGCCGCTTCTGGGGTGCGGCATCCGGGGCTGTCTCGTGCATCGATTCGGCCATATCGCTTTCGGAGCACTCCGGAGCGAACGATTATAGGAAGAAGTAGAAGAACGCCGTGAAGAGGAGGTCGCAGATGATGATCGCAACGATGGACCGCACGACCGCGTTCGTCGTGGCGCGGCCCACCCCCTCCGCCCCCCCCGTCACCTTGAGCCCTTCGTGGCAGGCGATGGCGACGATGAGGGCGCCGAACGCTTCCGCCTTGATCAAACCCGTGATGACGTCCTTGTACTGCAGCGCGTCGACGGTCCGGTTCAGGTAGAAGACGGCGTCCATGTCGAGAAGGAAGCAGCCGATGGTGAACCCGCCGAGGACGCCGATGTACTCCGCGACGAGAGTGACGAGTGGGATCATGACCATCGCCGCCAGGAGCCGTGGCACTACCAGGAAGTTCACCGGGTCGAGGGCGGTCGTTTCGAGGGCCAGCACCTCTTCCGAAACGACCATCGTCCCGATCTCGGCCGCGATCGCTGCGCCGGCGAAACCCGTCATCACCATTCCGACGAGGAGAGGCCCCATCTCCCGGACCATGGCGACGCCGATGATGTTGGCGACGTACTCGACGACCCCGAGGGCCTGAAGGACGTAGGCCATCTGAAAGGCCAGGATCATGCCGATGAAGAAGATCACGAGAGAGACGATGCCGAAGGAACGGATGCTGAGGCGAGTCGCCTGCGCGATCGTCTCGGCGACCCGCAGCCGCCCTTTCCGCTTCGGGGCGCCGATGAGCATCCACCAGAGGCCGTCCGCGACGAGGTAGCCCAGACCTCCGAGGTACCTCAACCGGCTCCGCGCGGCGCGAGCGGGCGCCCGGGCGATGGAGATCACGGGGCGGTCTCCCGTTCTCTCTCCCAGTTCCTCCAGGCCTCGACGGCCGTTTCGCGCTCGACGATGCCGGCGTGGGAGCGGTAGTTGAAGTCCCTGCCGGTGAGTCGCTTCAGCGCGATCCCCGTCACGTAGCGCACCGAGTCGTCCGGATCGCTGAGGTTCTCGATCAGGCGGCCGACGAGGTCGGCGCGTCCCGTTTCGGCGGCCCGGAAAGCCGACTCCATGCGGACCCTCGGATCTTTGTGGAGCAGGTCCTTCTGAAGGTCCCCCGTCGCGGGATCCGATGTGGATGCGCAGCCGCAGCACAAGGCAAAGGCGAGCGCAGCGGCTCCTCGCCCTGGTCCATTGGATTGTCCGCCTTCGGGAGGTTTCCACCTCCAGGCGAACATGGTATGAATTGCTCGCAATGAGCGCATCGAGTTCAAGAGGCCGAGAGTCGGGACCCTCCCCCGTCCAAGTATCGGCCGGCTCGGACCGAGCGGTGAATGAGATCCTCCGGCGGCGGCTCCTCGAAGCGCCCCGAGATGATTATCGGGCCAACGATCCGGTCCGGTGCGCTCACGGGTACGATGACCCCCGGGACCGCGAGGTCGTGGCGCTCCTGTCCGCCCTCCTGGCCTTCGGCAAAGTGGCGGCGTTTCTCCCGAAAGTGGAGGCGCTTCTTGAGCGGCTGGGGCCGCACCCGCGCCGCGCCGTCGAGGAATTCCAACCGCACAGGAACCTTGAGTTCTACGAGCGCTTCCGTGTCCGGCTCTGGACGGGGGAGGACATCCGATACTTGCTATTGAACCTCCAGGGGATGTTCGAGCGATTCGACACGCTCGAAGATGCTTTCCTCTCGGGCGCGCGCGGGGGCCGGACCCACCGAGAGCGGCTCGCCGCCTTCGCGCGGAGGTTTTACCTGGCTTCGCCGGCGGCGATCACCGGTTCCGGCCGCATCCCGAGCTATTACCACATGCTCGTGGTGGACCCTTCGAAGGGAAGCGCCTCGAAGCGCTGGAACCTTTTCCTCCGCTGGGTCGTGCGGCCGGCCGACGGCGTCGACCTCGGCCTATGGACGAGGGTCTCGCCGAGGGATCTCGTGGCTCCCCTCGACGTCCACGTCGGCCGGATCAGCGGCCTCATCGGCCTGCGGCGCCGGCGGACGCTCGACTGGAGGGCGGCGGAGGAGGTAACGGCCGCGCTGCAGGCCTTGGATCCGGACGATCCGCTCCGCTTCGACCTGCCGCTGAGCCACATCGGGATCTCGGAAGGTTGCCGGGCCCGCTACGTGCCCCGCATCTGCGGCGCGTGCTCGATCCGCAAGCTCTGCCGGGTGTATCGGGCATCGAGGAGCGCTCGATGAGAAGCGTCCATACGCGCGTCGAATTCGTACTGGCCGTCGCCACGCTGGCCGGCGCATTGCTGGCCGGCTGCGGCCCGCGCCGCCCCGCCATCCGCGAGCCCGGCCCGACCTCGCTCCTTTCCTCTCCCGTGGGACCGGCCCTCGATCGGCTCTGGAAGGCCTCCGGCGGCCTCCCGGCTTGGACGAATGTCGAGTCGTTGCGCCTGAAGGTCGAGATCGAGTGGGGGACGGGCGAGCCGCAAGGGCCGTTCGACGTGGAGTTCCGGCCGGGGAACTGGTTTTCGCTCGACGTTGCAGGGCCGGATGAGATCGGCGGGTGGCGTCAATTGACACCCGAAGCGGACGGGCTCGTCGGCACGAGCCTCGAACGCGCGCTCTGGTCGCTCCGCTTCTTCGGCTGCTTCCCCTTCGTTCTGGCGGAGCCTCGCTGGGAGTTTCGCCGCCACTTCGTCGCCGGCCGGCCCACCGATTCGAAGGGAGGATTTTGGGTGGCCCCGCGAGTCGAACCGCCGCCCGATCATGCGGGCTTCGACCTGCCCTTCAACCTGGATTCTGCTCGGGTCGAAACCTCGCCCGTGAAGGCCTGCTACGTCGAGCCCGATGCAACGACCGGCCGGGCTCGCACTCTCCTTTACCAGCCGAGCTGGGACAAGCTGGTCTTCTGGGTCGTGCTGAAGGGCGAGATCGAGGCGGACGGGCTCCGGCTGCCCCGCGAGATCGTCCACTACTCCGCCGATGCGCTTTCGGGCCCCTTGTACCCATGGGAGGAAACGGCGGCAACCCCGGCGTCGGGGGATACCACCCGCAGGGCGGTCATCCTGCGCCAGCGGATCCTCGCGGCTGAAGTGCGGCGGCGGAACGGATCGTCTCCCTCGCGACAGCCCTCGGCCTCCGAGGCAAAGGAGTCGAAGCGGTGAGCGCCGCCGAGCCCGCGCCGGCCTCCGTCGAGCCCAGGCCGTCCGCCGCGCCGGAGGCGAAAGGCCCGCGCCCGCCGCGCCGGAGGACCCGATGGCTCACCGGCACCCTTGCGAGCCTCGCGCTCGTCCTCCTCCTCCTCCACGCCGTGCGGACCTGGGTGCTGACGCCGTTCGGCATCGTCAGCTCCTCCATGGAGCCGACCCTGCGCGGCGGCGGGGGCGGCCGGGCTCCGGACCTCGTCCTCGTGAACCGGCTCGCCTATTCCCGCTCCGGGCCGGCGCGCTGGGACATCGTCGCCTTCGCGTCGGCGGCGGATCCCGCCGCGGCGCGGCAGGACGAAGAGGTGGTGAAGCGGGTCGTGGGGCTCCCCGGCGAGACGGTGGAGATCCATGGAGGAGAGGTCACCATCAACGGCGAAGTCCCGCCCCGGCCGCCGGAGCTGAAGGAGATCCACTACGTCAGGAGCGGCACATTCGCCCAGGATCCGATCCGCCTCGGGCCCGATGAGTACTTCGTCCTCGGCGACAATTCCTACGTCTCGTTCGACAGCCGCCGCTTCGGCCCGCTGAAGCGGAAGCGGATCTTCGGGAAGGTGGTGTACGTCATTCGCCGACTGCCGTGAGAGTCAGGTCCGAGTGCATGTACATAGCTTTACGCCGCTTCCTCACCCTAAACTCCTTCTCCTCCTCGGGGGAGCCGGGAACCGCAATGGACGCGGAGGACGTGCCTGCCAGAGTCAATGCCCTCTGCGCTACTCTGCGTCCTCTGCGGTTTGCTTCCTCGTCAAAGGGCTGCACGCACCCGCGAGCAACTACCCACTTGAGATTTCCTCGCGCTTCGCTATTCTTTGCGCCCGTCCTCCCTCTGCGGCTTTCGGAGGCGGAAGCCGTTCCTGATCCTTTTGTGCAGACACACCGCAGCCTCCGCGGGGGTGCAGGACTTCGGGAGCTTCAATGCAGAGTCTTCCCAGCGGGTATCGGATGATCATCAATGCGGGCGGCGCCATCGGCCCCGGGGCCGAGGCGAAGGTCTCCGCCATGGACCACGGGCTCCTCTACGGGGATTCGGTCTACGAGACCATGAGGACCTTCGGAACCGTCCCGTTCTTGATGGACCGCCACCTGGATCGACTCCAGCGCTCGCTTGACCGGATCTTCATCTCGCTCCCGGTATCGCGGAAGGAGCTGACGGCGGAGATCCGGCGGACCCTGGAGGGCTACTCGAGCAGTTACCGGACCGAGGAAGATGTCGCCCTGCGGGTCGTCATCACCCGCGGCGTCGGCCCCATCGGGCTCGATTTCGCCCTCTGCGAGCATTCATCGTTCCTCATCTACGTCTTCGAGCTGCCGCGCCTCGGCGCCGCGCTTTACGAGGGCGGAATCCCGGTCGTGATCTCCAAGATCCGCCGGAACCACCCCCGTGCGCTCGACCCGGGAATCAAGAGCGGCAACTTCCTCAACAACATCCTCGCGTACAAGGACGCCAAGGACGCTTCGGCCCACGAGGCGATCACCTGCAACTCCGATGGCTACCTCGCGGAAGGCACCACGAGCAACATCTTCCTCGTCAAGGACGGGTTCGTCTGGACTCCGCATACTTACGGCGTCTTGGATGGGATCACGCGTGCGGTCGTTTTCGAGGAGGCCCGAGCCGCCGGGGTCCCGATCGGCGAGACGAACATCCCGACCGAGGCCCTCTTCTCCGCCGACGAGGCGTTCATCACCAGCTCCTTGAAGGCCGTTCTGCCCGTCACGCGTGTCAACGGCCGCGCGGTGGGGGGTGGGCGGCCGGGGGTGATCTCGCGCCGCCTGCTCGACCTCTACCGATCGAGGGTGGCCCGCGAGTGCGGCTTGTCGGATCCTTCCCGGGCTTCTTGGGTGAGGGAGCCGGTCTCCCGCTGAGGATCGACGCCGGCCGCCGCGCCGGTGACCGCGCCGTTCGCCCCGCGCAGGAGTTCCCGGAGCTGTGCGCGCCGGACCTTCGCCGCCGCCCCGCTCCGTGCATACGGTGAGCGCGATGGGAAGAAATCCGAATAGGCGAACAGTGCGTAGCCTGCGGGCTGCAGGCTTCCGGCGGGGGAGCGCAGGAGCCGGAGCTGATCCAGTACGACGGAAGGCTCATCGAAGAGGTGGACGCCGATGCCGACCACGACCGGCACGCCGGCGCACCCTTCGACCCATTTGCGGCTCGATCGCCCGAACCGCTCGGAGTTGGGCGAGTAGTTCATCGGATGGATCTCGTCGATCCAGCGCTTTCGCGCCCAGCCCGCGGCGTCCTGGAAGAGGTGAGTCCGGGCACGGACCACGTCCCGGACCGCCGCGAGGGAGATCTGACAGCTCGGCCGCGCCTGCCGCACGGTCGCGGAGACTTCCGCGACGAGGCGGTCCATGGCTTCCGCACGGAAGCGGTCCCATTCCCGCGGGTTGGCCGCCGGCGAGCCGCCGGTCCGGGCCTTGAAGAGCCGCAGCGTGGCCGGATCGAAGGGAACGTCCTCTCCGCGGCCCACGTCGCGGTCGAGGAAGCGCGCGTAATCGAGCTGGATCCCATCGAGGTCGTAACGGCGGGCGATGTCCGCCATCACCGTCTTCAGGTACTCCCGCACTTCCGGCAGGCATGGGTTGAGGAGCGTGTAGTCGCCTGCGTCTAGAAGCTGGCGGCGGCCGGCCTCATCCGTCATGAACCACCCGGGGTGGACGTGGATGAGGTGCTTTCGGCTCTGCGGAGGCGTGGTCCCCTTCCAGGCGGGAAGGAGGTTGGCCCAGGCGTGGACTTCGATCCCGCGGCGGCGGGCCTCGTCGATTGCCGCCTGGAGCGGATCGAAGCCCGGATCTCCTTCCTTGGAGGCGTCGCCCTTCAGCTCCTCGCACCAGGGCTCAATGGGCGATCGATAGCAGGCATCGGCCTGACCCCGAACCTGAAAGATCACGCGGTTGAGCCCGAGCCACGCGCAGCCGAGGACCGCTCGGCGGACATCCGCTTCCGTGCGGTAGTCCCAGCGCGTGATCCAGACTGCACGGATTTCCCGCTGCTCGCCGCCGGGGAGAGCCTGATTCGTGAGTGGGCCTGAGAGGGGCAGGAGAGAAAGGAAGACAAAGAGGCTGTTCTTGGCGCGATTCCCTTTCATGCTGCTCACCGCTCGTACCGTGGGGCCTCGCCTCGGGAGGCCGCCGGGGGCGATCCCCGACGTCATCCACCCGTAATCTCTTTATCGGCTCGTGCGGGAATTATCTGCAGCGAGAATCAGGAAGCGGGCGGGTCTTCGCGCGCAAGACCGGCTCCCGCTTGCGCTCCGCGGTCGATAGGCCGGTCCGCCTCCCGGCCAGGTTGCCGGGCCTCCGCCAGCCTGGCTGAGAGTTCCGCATGCAGCCCTCGCTCGCGCTCGCGATCGATCTTGTGGCGCTGGCAATTCCGCAATGACTCAATACACTGAGCCACCCTCAGATGGTGAAGGCCATAAAATGGAGCGCCGCGCTGGCCCTGATCGCGGCCGCCGGTTGCGCTCGGGGGGTGAACGATCACCTCGCCGAGGCCCGCACGGGCGAGCCGCGAGCGGTCCACGAAGCAGTGGTCTCGATTGCTCAGATCCTCCAGCGGAAGGAGGACGCCGAGCTTCCATTCAACGCCGCGGACGAGGAGGCGCTGGCCTACATCAAGGACGTCGCGGTCTCGAGCCAGGTCGCCACGAATCGGGCCGTGGCATTGCTCGTCCTCTCCCGCCTTCGGCGTGCCTCCGCGGGCGACACGTTCCGCGCGGGGGTCAAGGATTCGTTCTGGGGGGCGCGCCTCCACGCCGTCCAAGGAATGGAGAGACAGAGCGACGAAGCTTACGCGGAGCCGCTGCGCGACCTTCTCGCCAAGGAGATGCGCTCCGAAGTTCGTCAGGCCGCCATCAAGGCCCTCGGTCGTCTCCGCTCCCCTTTGGCCCTCAAGACTCTTCTCGAGGTCTTCCTCCAACGAAGTGAGGGGGCTCAGCCTCCGCAGGTGCTCGCATTCCCCTTCATCAAGGAGCTGTCAGGCCTCAATTACGGGTTCGAAGAGGTCAGGATCTGGAAGGAGTACTACACCAAGACCTTCGGCGAGCTGCGCGAGGAGCCTGATGTGCCGCCGCCGGAGGACGACGAGGGAAGATGAAGCGGCGCGGGCGGAATCTCATCGGCCTCTGCCTGAAAGTGCTCCTCATCGCGGGGCTCGTGGCGCTCCTCGTGCGCGCCTTCGCCGGTCAACCGGTCGACTGGGCCAAGATGGGCCGATTGTTCGAGGGCGGGTGGGGCTGGCTCGCGGCCGCGCAGGTTTTCATTGCCCTCGGGCTCCTCCTGACCTTCTATCGCTGGCAGGTGCTGCTCAAGGCCCAGGAAATTCGCTACGGGGTCCTTGAAGCGTTCCGCCTCGGGTTCATAGGGTTCTTCTTCAACCAGTTCGTCCCGGGTGCGACGGGCGGGGACGTCCTCAAGGCCTACTATGTCGCCGTCGATCATCCCGAGCGCCGCGCGGCCGGCGTCACGACAGTTTTCCTGGACCGTGTCATCGGTCTCCTCGTTCTCATCGCGATCGCCGGAGCCGCCCTCTCTCTCAACTGGGATCGGGTCTCCTCCGACCCGGTCCTGCGGTCGCTCACTTGGGTCGTCGGCGCCGGCGTGGCTGGCTTTGCCGTTTGCGGAGGGCTGTTCTTCTCGGAGCGCTGCCGCAACCATTCTCTCGTCCAGGCGATGATCCGCCGGATGCCCCTGCGCGACCTGGCCGGCAAGGTCCAGGCCGCGGTGTACCTCTACAAATCCCATCCGGCGCTTGTCCTCTGGGTCCTCGCGATCTCGGCTGCGGCCCACTCGTCGATGGCCGTCGTCGCATACTGCTACGCTCGGGCCATGGAAGGAGGCCTTGAGGGCTGCCCGACCCTCGGGAGTTTCTTTTTCATCGTTCCCATAGCCCACGTCGCCATGGCGATACCGACGGGATCGCCCGGAGGGCTCGGACAGTCGGAACTGGCTTTCGGCGAGCTGTTTCGCCGCATAGGCTACGGTAACGGGCTCCTCCTCGGCCTGATCGAACGGGCGAACTGGGCGCTTTGGGCCCTCGTGGGATGCTATTTCTATCTCCGTCGCCGTGGACAGATCCGCCATGTGCTCGACCTGGAGGCGGAAGCGGCGGGGCGCGAGGAAGGCGGTTTGGCTCCCGCGGGCCGAGCGGAAACCCTGGACACGAGGCCGTGACCGGATCGGAAGAGGGCGGCCCCCGGACCGTCGCCTTTGAGGTCTCCACCCTCCTCACAGAGTCCCCGACGGGAGTCTGGACTTACGGCGAGGGGCTCATGGCGGCCCTACGGGCCCTCCGTCCCGATCGATCGCATACTCAGATCCACCGATGGGGCCGCGTGCGCCTGCGCAATCGCCGTCCGCTGTCCGATCGGGCCGACATTCCGATCCGCGGATACTGGAACGGTGCGCGCCTCGACCGGCGGTTCGACCTGGTGCACGCCCTCGACACGCGGCTCCCCTCGGCGTATCGCGGACCGCTCGTCGCGACGCTCTTCGACGTTATCTCCGCCCTGCCGGAGGCGGCGGAGCGAGCCTGGTCCTCCACGGACTTTCGGGAGAAGAAGCGGCGGGCCTACCGGCGCATCGCGGAGCGGGCCGATCTGACGATCGCGGTCTCGAACGCGACGAAAGGGCAGTTCCTGAATCTGGAGCGACCCCGGGGGCCCGTCCTGACGATTCCACCCGGAATCTCCGGCGAGTTCCTCGCCTCCGGCCGGCGGCGGGACCATGAGGACGTCTTGCGGCGGCTCGAGCTCCCGCCGCGCTACCTCCTCTCGGTCGGAGCGCTCTGTCCGCGCAAGAACATCGAAGCGATCGCTGCGGCGTTCCGGCGCGCGCGCGAGCGCGACCGAAAGCTCGGCCTGGTCCTGGTCGGCGAGCCGGCCAGCGAGTGGACCGGTACGCCCGGTTGCCGCGAGGTCGGGCTCCTCGGCAACGCGGTGCGGCTCCTCGGCCGTCTCGCGCGCAAGGACCTCGCGTCTGTCTATGTGGGCGCCGAGGCACTCCTCTATCTCTCTCACTACGAGGGCTGGGGACTCCCCGTCGTCGAGGCGATGGCCTGCGGTGCGCCGGTCATAGCCTCTCGGCGCGGAGGGATCCCCGAAGCGGCCGGCGATGCGGCTCTCCTGGTCGATCCCGACTCCCCGGCGGAGATCGACGCCGCCATTGGAGCCCTCTGCTCCTCGACCGAGCCTGGGGAACGATTGCGCGGGCAACTCGAGTCGCAAGGGCGGGAGCGGGCGGCACGGCTCACCTGGGAATCCTCCGCCCGGCAGGTCGATGACGCCTATCGACAGGCTCTCGAGCACCACGCTCGTTCCGCAAGCCGAAACCGGGCGTGATGGACCTTGGAGATGACGGATCGACCCACTACGATACCGGCCATGAACGCGGTCAAAAACGCGTCGAGCCTCCGGCGCTGGGTGCTCCCAGCGCTCGCGATCCTGGGAATCAGTCTCCCGCTTTCGGCCCAGACTCCGGCGGGCCGCATCCGCCTCAAGTCGGGCGAAGAGATCGTGGGGGATGTCCTCCGGGAAGTGGGCGAGATCTATTTCATCCTCGGCACGGGGGGTCTGAAGATCCTCCCGAAGGCCTCGGTCGCCTCGATCGCCGCCGGTCCCGCCCAAGGCTCGGGCCAGCGCCCGTCGCTCCGAGAAGCCGAAGCTTCGCGCCCCGGGGTCGCGTCGACGACGGGGAATCCTGCCGGCAAGGGAAGCCCCCAGCCGCCAGCAGCTCCCTCGAAAAGTCAGCCGGATAAGTCGCTCGACCTCGCGCGAACGACCGGGCAAAGCCCGTCGATCGAGATCGCAGTCGCCGGAAAGATCCTCCAGCGGCCTCTTCCGCCCTCCGACGCGTTCACGGTCGCCCGCCTGGCGCATTTCCTTTCTCAGGTGAGCCGGCCGCGCTTCGAAGTCCTGCCCACCGGAGGACCTGCGGCGCCGGGTACCGGTTCCGGCGGGAAAAAGGCCGCGGCAGGGACGGGCAAGACGCCGGAGTATCGCGCGGAGATCGTTGCTGAGGGCTACTTGGAAGATGTCCAGTTCTTCGGGCTGCCACTCCAGAAGGTGCCGCGGGCCAAGGTGCTGTTCCGGCTCGAGAAACTTTCCGATAAGAAGGTCATCGAGGAACTGGAAGTAGTGGGGGAGGAGCCCGGAGGAAACCCTGAGGCCCCCGAGAAGGTGGAGGAACTCTGCCGTTCGGCATACAATCGGGCAGTGCTGACGCTCCTCCAGCGACTCGGCCAGCTCAACACCTTCGGCGGACCGGCATCGGCAGACGTAAAATCGGCAAGCGAAAAAAATGGCAAACCAACTGGCGATGGAAAGAAAGCCTGACGCCTCCCCGGCGGCACGGGGAGCGGCAATGCCGGGCCCGGCTCAAAGAGGCTCGACAGATCGAGGCACCCTCGGTGGCGAACTGCGGTTCGCCGGAGCCTGCTTGCTCTTGGTGCTCACGCTGGCGCTGGAGGTGGCGTACAACCTCGCTTCGGCGGTCTTCTTCGTCTTTTTCCGTCGGGCGTACAGGAATCGCGTTCGGCGGGTGATGTTTCACGGCCATGGGGCATCTCCCGCGGCCTCGATCTTGGTCATCGCGCTTTGCGGCCTCCTCTTCGCCTCGGGCTGCGGCCAGGCGCAGAAAGCGCAGCCGAGCGGTAGTCCGCACAGCTTCGGCCGACAAATGCGAGAGACCCGCTGGACTCTCCAGGTGCTGGCCAATCAGGATCCCTGGTGGAAACCGAACCGCCTGGCATCCTGGGAGAGTCTCGGACAGGACACTTTGTTTTTCCTTGATCTCGATGGGCCGTACAAGCACGGGATCGTGGAAACGGTTCGGATGCTGGGCTGGTAATCCGTGCTGAGCTCCTGCTTGCCGCCCCCGCGGCGCTTGGGGCGGGGACTCCGGAGGTCCTCGAAAGGAACCACGATTCATTTCATTTTTGAGGCCGTCGCGAACGATCTCATCATCCGGATTCGAAGAAGCGGGAGATAGTCGACGTGCACCTCGAGAAAGTGAAGATCCGGAAGATCATCGGGCCGACTCCGAGTGGGGCCGCCATCCTTCTCGGAAACGAGAGGAAGACCTTCGTGGTCTTCGTCGGGTTTTACGAGTCGGCCGCCCTCCTGCGCGAGATCAACCACGAGGTCCCCGCCCGGCCCCTGACGCACGAGCTGATCCAGTCGGTATTCCTCGGCTTCGACGTCGAGGTGAAGCGGGTGATCATTTCCAGCATCATCGAGAACACCTTCTGCGCGACCCTGGTGCTCCAGCAGAAGGTGACGGAAGGGAACGGGGAGTGGTCGGGCCGGCGGAACGAAGTCCGCATTGACGCCCGGCCGAGCGACTGCCTGGTCCTCGCGCTAAAGAACAAAGTGGACATCTTCGTGACCGCGGAGGTCTTCGAACGAGTCCAGGACGTCTCCAAGATGACGGGAGATATAGAAGGCAACCTTGCCGGGCTCAGCTTGAACGAGCTGGAGATCGACGTCCGGGGAGGCTCGGGCCTCGAATCGGAAGGGGCTGGGCCGGAAAAGGAACCGGCGGATGAGTTCCCCGAGGACGACGGAGAGGAGGAAGGTTTTGAAACCAAAGATTGAGGCTCATCGCCCCCAAGCCGCCGGAAAACTGTGCGGCTGGTGGGGGGGCCTGACCTGCGGTGTCTCGGCGATGCTGGCCGTCGGGGCGGTTGCCTGGCTCGTATGGAGCGGCAGAGCGGACATTCAAGTCGCACTGAGAGGGGGGGCCGGATCCGAGGCGGCCTGGTTACCGTCCCTGAAAGCGGAGCTGGGAACGGGGGAGTACCTTTTTCTTCCCTGCCGCAAGGAGATGTGGGTCATCAACCGCACGCAGGGCAAGATCATCCACTATCACTTTTTCGACAACGAGCAGGGAACCGTCGAGAGGACCCGCGTCGCACAGGTGAAGACCGATGTCTTCCCGTCGCAGGACACCGACTACGCCATCAGTGACCGCAACTTGAACAGCTACCTCTGGGTTTCGAATCGTGTCACCGGCGATTTCCAGTTCTTGAAGGCGACCCGCGACGGCACCATCAACGCCGATTCCGAGCCCGTTTCGGCGGGAGATGACCTCCGCGGCATTCCCTTTCAGCGGGAACGTCAGGAGAAGACGCCGCGAAAGCGCCGTGAGGGAACCGAAGCGAGCCGGTGACGGCCCGCGGCCGATCGAGAGGGGTCATCTTGGTTCGCGGATTTCATGCGGGGCGGCTCCTGCCTCTCCTGTGCGTCTGGGGATTGTACTACTCAACCTGCGGCTGCAGGGCGGCGCCGCGGGCCGAGCGCTACTTCGACCGTCTCGATCCGTACGACACGCTGAGCGGCTTCGCCTACGCGGTCGAGACGAGCCAGTGGGAATTCGCCTTCGACTGTCTCACGGAGGATTCGAAGAAGCACTACACCTTCTCGAAATTCCGGCTTGCGCTCCAGCTCGGGGTCGAAGTGCCGGAGCTGAAGAAGTCGCTCTGGGAGCTGATCGTCAAGTCCCAGCGGTCCCGCCATCGATACTCCCGCCTCGCCGCGACGCGCGTGGTCTACCACGTTCGTTACGAAGATGCCGAAGGCGAACCGGGAGAGGTGAAGATCCACCTCGAGAGGGAGTCGGCCGACGACGACGCGAAGCCTGCCGACGCGACGAAGGAGCCACGGTGGCGGATCGACCTCGAGCGGACAGTCCGGGAATTCGGTGGGGGAGCGTTATCGGCCTTTGAAGGGGCATGAGCGGAACGGCCCGGAATCTTCGGAAATTCCGTTAAGTCGCGCCGAAGGCCTTCCGATACATCCCATGCAGGGTCTCGTGTCGCCGAAGGGCGGCCCTGCAGGGAGGGACCTGTGTCGAAGCTCAAGAGAAGGAAACGGCGCCACGAGCAGAGCGCCCCGTTTCGCCCCTTCCCACCCGCCGGCGGCTCGGAGTACGCCCTCCAGCGGCCTCGCCCGGACACGCAGGTCCCGGCAGGCGTCTCGATCCAGCCAGCGGCGATCCAATCGCTCGCCCAGGAGCTGACGCGAATCAATCAGCAGATCCTCGAACAGGTCATCCGCGATCGCCCGCAAGGTCGCAGCGGAGATGACCGCAAGGAAACCTGGGTTCTCCTTTCCGCGGTGGGGCTGGTCCTGGCGTTCTGCCTCGTGGCCTTCTACGTCGGCCAGGAGGAGATCCGGGATCTCCACTCGAGCCTCCAGGACGAGATCGACCGCTCGCGCCAATCGACGGCATCGTCGGTCGAGCGAGCCATCGCAGGTTTCCATCTCGAGAAGCTCCCCGAGTCCCATGCGGCTCTGGAGAGTTTCCTCAGAGAGATGGACCGCCGCGGCGACGAGCGCGTCGGCGAGTTCATCGAGAAGCTGAAGACGATCGAAGGACAGATCGCGAGCCTGAATAGGCTTTCGACCGCATTCCGGCGCCTCGAGGAGGAGACGTGGGGGCCGGAAGCGTACGGCCCCGATTCGCCGGAGCCCGACGACGACAGGAGATTGACGCGTACAAGCTCAGGCTGGGCGGCCAAGCCGCCTGATGGCGCGCCCGCACCTTCTCCAACGGATCCGCTGGAGAGGCCGCCCAGTCCTGAGGATTAAACGACCCAATACCCTATTGCCCTCGCAATGAGGGCAACCCACATTTCTACCCTCCAATCTCGCCCCGGGGTCCCACCCCGGGGCGTCTTTTTGGGCCGGTTCCTCCGGCCTACTGGCTTTTCTTGTGCGCCGTATGGCAATCCTTGCATGCGCCGGTCATCGAGCCGAACGCTTTCTTCGCGTTCTCTAGATTCTTCTCCTTGGCTGCGGAAAGAACATCGCCACTCCCGGTCCGAAGCTTCTTCGTCGCCGCGTCGGCCCACGTGCCGTCCGGACAGCGGCCGTCCTCCATGAGGATGTAGCTCGCTTCGTTGATGAGCGCTGCGCGCAACTCGACATCTTGCCAGTCTTCGTCCTTCGTGGGACCCGCATCGAGAGCCTTCTTGAGCTCTCCGCAATGGAGGTTCATGAGCCCCTTCATGAGCTGCTTCGTGAGCAGGGGGCGCGACTTCCCTTGCTTCACCTGGGCGATCATCGGGCTGAAGTCCAAAGGACCGAACAGAAGGCCCAGGACCGCTACGACGGGAACACCGAACTTTCGACTCCGCATGAGTTCTCCTTTGGACGAGGGTCGCGATTTCATCGTCGAGATTTCCGAGTACGGTATTGATTCCTTATCGCCCCTTCAAGCGCCGTCGTAGGCTCGCGGGGAGGCAGATAGGGTCCTGTCCCCCACGCGCATCTCATCATAATAGACATTATCGGATGAATTCCGGGCGGTGGGGGAGGCGCCCCTGCTGCCCGGCAACTGGAGCGGCGGTCAGACCATCGCGTGGCGGATGGCGAGCCCGCGTTGGAAGTTCCCTTCGAGCTCGTCGTAATCGGCGTCGAGGCCCGTGAAGATCTTGAATTGTCCGACCGCCTGAGCCACGAGCATCTCCCCACCCGGGATGCACTCGCAACCCGCTGCGCGTGCCTCCGCGAGGAAACGGGTTTCGGCCGGTTCGTAGATCATCTCGAATGCCAGGATGCCTCTGGAGAGCGCCCCAGATTCGACGGGCGACGGATCGGCGGGTTTGAGGCCGAGCGATGTGGCGTTGATGACGATCCGGTGCTCGCGGCGTTCGAGCGCGGGCTTGAGTGCGTCCAGATGGCGGCCACGGATACCGAGACCGTCCGCGACGGCACTCCCCCGCTCCGAGTTCCGGAAATACAGGGTGGGGGTTGCGCCCCCCTCGATGAGGGCCCGGACCGCGCCGCGGGCTGCGCCGCCGTTGCCAAGGACGGCCGCGGAGACGCCCGTGAGCCGGTCCAGGCGGCGCGTGAGCGGAACCAGGACCCCATCGACGTCGGTGTTGAATCCTTGAACGGAGATCTGTCCGGCCGGCCCGCGAGTGATTTTCCAGGTATTTGTGGCCCCTGCCGTGCGGGAGCGCTCGTCGAGCACCCCCGCGGAGCGGAATGCGTCTTCTTTGAAGGGGATCGTGATGCTCAAGCCGTCGATGGGCAGAATGTGGAGGGCCTCGAGGACCTCGTCGAGATTCTGCGCCTGAAGCGGAAGATAGAGCGCGTCTAGACCACGCGAGGCCAGAGCCGGATTGTGGATGTGCGGCGAAAGGGAGTGGTGGACCGGATTGCCGACGACGCCGAAAATCCGGGTCGAACGGGTCCGCCGGTGCGGCCGGTAGACCTCGAGCAGCTCGCGCACCGCAACCTGACCAGGCGCCACCGTTCTTCCGACTGATGCGTACGTGAGCGGCGATCCCCAGCTGAGCGCCAGGACCCGAGTGAGGAAACCCGCGCCCCCCATGGCGAATCCGATGCGCCGGGGGGTGCCGGCCCGCCTGGCCTCGAGCCAGCGAAGCATCTCGATCGCGCAGGCCAAGTTGTGGGCCGTGGGGACCACCTTGATCGCCAGAGAGCCTATCGCTGCCATGGATTGGGCGATCTCCTCGAGATCCTGAACCCGCGGCGTCCCGCTGAAATCGTGGTGCGAGACAACCAAGGGAAGGTGTTCCCGAGCCGCCTCTCGGGCGGCCTCGCTCCCCCACTCGGCATCGACCCATGCGGCCCCGGCGGCCAGAGCGGCTCGATAGATGCGGATACGATCGCCTTCGTCTCCCCGGAACTTTCCGCCTTGGGATGCCGCCCGAAGCGTGAAGACCGCCGGAAGGTTGGGGGGGATCCACGGGAGGGAGGCGATGGCATCCTCCGGGGTAGGAAAGAGGTCAGCGCGGATCTCGACTCCGGCCAGGCCGCACTTGGCGAGGTCCGAGAGCTCGCGGAGAGCCTCCGGCAGAGGGACATCCCCCGCCAGCACACCCACCACACCCTCTGCCGGAAGCTTGGGGGGGTGCGCCGTGCCCCCCCCGGGTTTTTCAGTTCCTCGCGGCATTCAGAAAGATTCTCCTTGAAAGTTCCGTTGATCCCGGCCATCTTTATAAGCCAGCCTCTGAGAATGGAACCCTGAAATTCAGTCGGGGTGATGCTTGGACGGGGTGGAACGCCTCCTCCGGGCGGGCTCGGGAGCGAGCCATTCAACTCAGCCGCGGCGGTCTGATGACTCGCGGCAAAGCGATTGTGGTGCTGTCCCACCCGTCTGCGCGGGTGGCCGCATAGGAAGAAAAGGCGGCCTCTGCGTGACGAACAGCTGGAGTGATTCCGGCCTGGTGAGGGTGAGATTCCGGGAAGCTTCGCGAACGAGGAGTGCTTGTTCGCACGATTTCTTCCCACCCGAACGAAGGGCCACCCGAATGAGGGGACAGCCGGAGAATTCCGGATAGGACCGCGGACAGTGAGTCCGTCAGGTCACGCCCTTCTGGCGATCGGTTTCGCAGGGAGGCGGAACCCTACTCTCACGATAGGAGACGGCGTCTTCGCATGAATTCTAATTCGGGCAACCCCGGCGGGAACGGTCCGCAAGGACCTGGTCAAGGCGGTCAAGGTGGTCAAGGCGGCCAAGGAGGCCATGGCGGACATGGCGGGCAGGGCGGTCACGGCCAGGGAGGCCATGGGCGGCACCATGGCCAGAACCGCCATCGCCGTCACGGAAAGCGAAGGTTCAAGGGCCATGGGGGTAAAGGTCAGCAAGGCCATTTTCATCACGCACAGGGGGGTGGACAGCACCAACACCGGCAGAATTTCCGGCCGAATGGCCCCATGCAAGCCGGGGACGTCCTGGCTTCGGGTGCGGCGGCCCTCCAGACGCAGGGAGGGGCGGAGACCCTGGTCGAAGAGATTCCGAATGTCGAGATGGAGCCGGTTTCCGGCGTGCTGGAGATCCAGCAGCAGGGCTACGGCTTCCTGCGCCGTCCGGAGGCGGATTACGGCTCCCGCCCGGGTGACGCTTACGTTCCGGTAGGCATCGTCCGCAAGTTCTTCCTAATGGAGGGCTCGTGGATCGACGGGCTTTCGGCCCCCTCCCCCAACCGTCCCGACCAGCGGGCTTTGCGCGTCGTTCAGAAGGTCGACGGGTTCGATCCTGCTTCCGAAGAAGCACGCTCTCGGATCCCGTTCAAAAACCTGACAAGCCTCGATCCGGTCGTGAAGCTGAAGCTGGCGGAGAACACGAAGGACCCGTCGTTGCGGCTCCTCGACCTCCTGACGCCGATCGGGAAAGGCCAGCGCGGCCTCATTGTCGCCCCGCCCCGGACCGGGAAGACGATGCTCCTCCAGAAGATCGCCCGGGCGGTCTCCGAGAACCATCCGGAGGTCCATTTGATGGTCGTCCTCGTCGATGAAAGACCCGAGGAGGCCACCGACTGGAAGCGCACCGTCCGCGGCGAGGTGCTCAGCTCGACCCTCGACGTCATGGCGGCCAGCCATGTCAATATCGCCGAGATCGCCATCGAGCGCGCCAAGCGTCTCGTTGAGATGAAACGGGATGTCGTGATCCTCATGGATTCGTTGACGCGACTCGGGCGAGCCTACAACACGCAGACGCGTAACTCGGGCCGAACCTTGTCGGGCGGGCTCGATGCACGGACGCTGGAAAAGCCGAAGGCGTTTTTCGGCGCGGCCCGAAACGCCGAGGAGGGGGGAAGCCTGACGATCCTCGCCACGGCGCTCATCGAGACCGGGAGCCGGATGGACGAGGTCATCTTCGAAGAGTTCAAGGGGACCGGAAACATGGAGCTCGTCCTCTCGCGAAAACTCGCCGACCAGCGAATCTTCCCTGCGATCGATTTCCATCTTTCGGGAACCCGCAAAGAAGAAAAGCTGCTCGATCCGGCGATCCTCAAGTCGGTATGGACTCTCCGGCGCGTCCTGCAGAAGGTCGAGCCGGTCGAGGGGATGAGAATCCTGGTCAAGAAGCTCAGCGAGACGAACACGAACGAGGAATTCCTGAGGTCCTTCAAGGCCACCGACGATTAGCGTCACATTCAGTCCCAGCCGATCGCCGCGAGGAACTCCCCCACTTCGGCTCGGCCGACGGTGAAATCTCCCAAGGATTTGCCTTCCTCGTGGCCGTGCCAGTCGGAACCTCCGGTGACAAGCAGGCCGCGGCCCTTTGCGAGAGCTTCGATGCGCTCCCGGTCCGCCGGCCGCCGCCGTGGAGTGTGAAGCTCTATCCCCCTCAAGCCGGCGGCGACGAGCTCATCAAGGAAGCTCGTGAGGTTCGCCAAGCTCGGGTGGGCGAGCACCGGGATCCCTCCGAGGCGGAGGACCTCCTCGACCATTTCCCGCGCCTCGCCGTCGGGCGGCAGGACCATTTCCGGCCCGAGAAGGTTCGGGAAGGCCGCCGCAATGCTCGGGATGTACTTGCGGCGCACGAGGGCCTGGGCGAGGTGACCGCGGCTGATGGCCCTGCCTCGCGATTCGGCCCGCACATCCTCCCAGGCCAGCCGGATCCCTTTTTCCTTCACTAGGCGCGCCAATCCTTCGCGGATCCGTTCCTCCCGCTTCGAGAGGAGTCGGTCGGCGAGGCGGTGAAGGCCTTCCGGCAGTCCACCGGGGAAGTAAGCCAGGATGTGGAGCTCTATCCCGCGACTGACGGCGCTGATCTCGATGGCGGGCAGGACCCTTGGCGCTCCCGGAACGGCCGGCGCGGGGAGATGCGCGTACGCGTCGACGGTATCGTGGTCGGTGATCGAGATGCCTTGGACCCCCCGGCGAGCCGCCAGATCGAGCAATTCCGCAGGCGACCGGGCGCCATCGGAACAGTGCGAGTGGATGTGGAAGTCGTACCGCGCCGACTCAAGGTATCGGTCGGCCCGCTCGCTACTCACGGGTCAAATGAGCCTCCTCGCCCCGTCGGGACCGAGGATTTCCCGGAGCCCGTGGAGGACCCACTTCCCGATCGCGTCGGCCTCCAGGTTCACTCGATCGCCCGCCCTTCGGGCCCCCAGCGTGGTTACAAGGAGCGTGTGCGGGATCGCTGCGAAGCTGAACCACGCCTCCCGGCGGTTCACCTCGACGATCGTCAACGACACCCCGTCGACGGCAATGGAGCCTTTCTGGATCATGAGCGCCATCAGGTCACGCGGAGCGTTGACCTGAAAGAGATCCTGAGACCCCATTGCCCGCCGCTCGGTGATTTCCCCGACGCCGTCGATGTGCCCCGAGAGGAAGTGCCCGCCAAGTCGGTCCCCCACCGCCAGGGATCGCTCCAGGTTGACGGCATCGCCCGTTTTCAGCCGGCCGAGCGTGGTCCTCCCGAGGGTCTCCGGAACCACATCAAAGCGGAGGCCCGCGGGTTCGTCCCCCGGCCCGACGACTGTGAGGCAGACTCCACTCACGGAGATGCTCTCCCCCACGGCTACCGGTTCGAGCGGGAGCGGAGCGGCTTCGGAAAGCAGCGGGAGGATCACGAGGCTGCGGCCGGCCTCGGGGCCGCCGGGCCGCTCATCGATCCGGACGATGGTTCCTGCACGCTCGACGATTCCGGTGAACATCCTCGGCCCTCGACGGGTTTACGCAGCGGACATAAAGTAGGATCATCCGCTCCATGACGCAACAGGTCGTTCAGCCCCTCGAGGCCCTCCGGCAGATCGGGATGCGATGGCGGGCGGCGCGGCGCGAGGCTGTCCCCGTCGAGGCGGCCCTCGGGCGCTACCTCGCCGCGGCCGTTGAAACCGGCCCCCGAGTCGGGCCGAAGCCGCATGCGGCTGAGGGAGCCCAGCTCGCGACCCTCAACGGCTACGCACTCCGGCCCGACCAGGCGGCTGGGGAATACAGCTCGCTGCCCAGGGTCGAAAGCGGCGGCACGGTGCCTTCGAGCGCGGACCGCGTGGTCCCGATCGAGTGGACCGAGCTGCGCGCCTCCTCGGACGGCCGCGGGGCCCGCGTTTTCGTCGCGGAGGGTGCTCTCCCCACCGCCGGCTATGGCCTACGACAGGCGGGAGCACCTGCTTTCCGGGCCTCAGCCGGATGTCGCATAGACGGCCGTCTCCAGGCTTCGCTTCTCGCGGCCGGAATCCACACCGTGGAGACCTTCGCACCGCTGCGCGTCGGCCTCCTCACGATCGGACGAGACCTGACGGACCTCGCGGGAGCCGCGGAGCTCTCCCGGAGCGCCGCCAGCCTGACCCCCTCCCAGACCGCCGACGTCACGGGTTACTGGCTCCCCGGGGCCGTGCGTGCGCTGGGCCATGAGCCGGAGCCGCTCGGGATCGTTGGGAACGGGCTCGAGGAAGGGAGAGAGGCCCTCCTGCGAGCCCGCCAGAAGCGGCTTCGAGCCGTCCTCGCGACCGGCGGGCTCGGGGATGGCGTGGAGGACCGTACTCTGGAGCTCCTCGTGCGGGTCGGCGCGCGAATTCACTTCAGGCGCGTGGCCATCCGGCCCGGCCGGAGGTTTCTGCTCGCCGACTGGCTGGATGTGAAGCTCGTCGTCCTCGGGGGCCAGCCCTGGGAGGCGGCGGCGGCGTTCGATCTCTTCGCCGCGCCGGCGCTCCTTTCGGCTGCGGGTGCCTCCGAAGAGGCCTGGAACTGGTCGAATGCGGTGTGTTCGCTCGACTGCCTTTCCCCGCCCGATCGCCGGAGGCCTCTCCAGGAGCGCGAAGGGGTCGATGGGGCTACCGGAGAGCCTCTCTGGTCGCTCCTCCCCCTTCGTCCGGCGCCCGGTTCGGGAGTGGGCTGGGCCGCGATCGATCCCGAAGCCATCGCTCCCCGGCTCGCGTGGGCGGAGGGGCAGGTTGGCTGGGGGGTTGTTCCCCCAAAAGGCAACGGAGGGAGCGAAGGAAGGTTTTACTTCAGGCCCCGAACGGGCCTTTGACCTCGGCGGCATCTTTTATCGGCCGTTTACCGTCTTGACTCGCCAGATGCCGATCGCTACCATTCCCCGTCGAAGCAAGTACTTCCCCGAATTCTCTCTGCTTCTGAAATAACAATTTGGCACTCCAATCGCCCGCGCACGCCGAGGGGCCGCGCAGGCGACTGGTCGGGTGAGTTAGGTTCAAGCACACAGTTTCAGTTGACACATGTAGCTGACACAGTGCAGTTGGCTTGCCGGGTCTCCCTCGGCGGATGGAAGGCGGCAAGCAATCACTCCGGGAGGACGAAGGAGTCATGAGTCTGCTCGCAAAAGTTTTTGTGATCGTCAATCTTGTCCTGTCCGTCTTCTTCTTCAGCGTTTCGGCGGCGCTGTACTCGACCCGCGTGAACTGGCGGGAGACAGCGGAGAAGATCGACAGCAACGCCAAGACCGAGCTGGCGAAGGTCGGGGCCGAGCTCAAGAGTCAGGCTACGGTGATCCAGGAATACGCCAAGCGGCTCAGCAAGCTCGACGCCGACTACAACACGGTCTCCACCGACAAGCAGAAGAGAGAGCTCGAGATTACCGAGCTGAAGGGCGAACTCGCCAAGGCGAAGCTCCGGATCGACACGGAGGTGAAAGACCGGACGCAGCTCACGGCCACGCTCCAGGACCTCCAGACGAAGAAAGCCGATCTCGACAAGCTTGTCGACTCCCTCCGCAAGGAAACGGATGAAGCCAAGGCCGCCCGTGAATTGGCGACGAACGAGATGACCCGGATCCGGCTAGACCTCGAAAGGGCCAACAACGAGCATTCCGGGCTGCTCGTAGAGCACAACCAGCTCATGCAGAAGGCTCAAACCATGGAAATCCAGCTCGCAGCCGTGAAGGCCTCAGGCGTGGACATCGACCTTTTCAACGGCAACCCGCCGCCGATCGACGCCGTCATCCAGGCGGTCGGGAAGCCCGAAGAGAAGATCGTGGTGCTTTCCGTCGGCCGCAACGACAAGGTCGAAATAGGCCACGAGTTCACGGTTTACCGTGGCGATCGGTTCGTCGGCAAGGTGAAGGTCATCAAGGTCTACGATGAGCTCTGCGGAGCCCGCATCCTCTACACGCAGGAGGGCGAGGCGATCCAGCAGGGCGACAAGGCCGCGACCCAACTCTGATCGGCTCCACTGAAGACTCGAGGGAACACCGCCATGGCGAATAACGGCAACGACGAAGAAATCATCGAAAAAAGTTCGAGCGAGCCGGTCGCGAACGCTTGCCTCATCTTGGCCGCGATCGCTCTTTTGGGGGCGATGATCTTCCAAATCATGGAGATATCCGAGGTGCGGTCGACTCTGACCGCCCAGGAAAGGGGGATTGATACCCCGCACGCCCGCAAGGCGAGCGAACTTACGACCGCTTTTTCCGCCTCCGTCAAGAAGCTCCTCGATGAGAACTCCCACCCGGAGCTGAAGCTGGAAGGAGCGGCGCCCGAGACTGGAGGCGCCGCGCAGGAGGCAAAGGAAGCGGAGCAACCTGCCCCTGAGGAAAAGGCGGAGGATAAGGCCGGCGAAAAGGCGCAGGACTCGCCGGGCGAGGCCCCCGCCGAGGAAGGCACCGCCGACGAGAAGCCTGCCGAGGAGAAAACGGCCGAGGAGAAGCCCGAGGCCGAGCCCGAGAAGGAAGCGGCCCCCGCAAAGGACGGCGACGGCGACCCATCGAAGTAGGCGCCGTCCGGAAGCCGTCTGTAGGCTCGTCCTTGTCCGGCCTAATGACGCTCTAAGATGTTGCCGTCTTGACTGGTAACCGTTCAGCGGCGATAAGCCGCTGCGTACCATGCCGACTTGGGGCTGAGACTCTCAGATCGCGGTCGGCTTCATCGCCGCGCCCTTGGCGAGCGGATAAGCCGCCCAGGATCGGCCGGGAATGGACACGGCGCTCTACTCGGGCGACCTTGATCCGCGATGGGGCGCGCCCGGGTCGCTGAACGCTTACCCTTATTTTTGGTCTTGCCTTTCGGGGAGAGATTCTCTACCCTCTCGGCGATTCCGGAGGAGGAGATATAGGATTTCCCTCCGGAAGAGAAGTTTTCCAGCCTGGTAGCCTCCCCGAGGAGCCGGAGTCATGCCCGGAAGGGGACGCCAGGTGTTTCAGTGTTCCCAAGGCGAAGAGCATCTCCTCGTTTTGCTTCGTGGTGCTGCCGCTCTATGCGGAAGACGGGAGGGGTCCCTAACAGGGATCGATGCCGGATATGGTGGTTTCGAAGTTGATGGGCATCTTCTCCACGGACATGGGCATTGATCTGGGCACAGCGAACACCCTGGTCTGCGTCCAGGGTCGCGGGATCGTGCTCTCCGAGCCTTCGGTGGTAGCGGTCAAGAAAGGCACGAACAAGGTCCTCCTCGATGGGAACGCCGTCGGGCAGACGGCGAAGGAGATGCTCGGCCGCACCCCCGGCTCCATCGAGGCCATCCGTCCGCTGAAGGACGGGGTCATCGCTGATTTCGACATCACCGAGGCGATGCTCACGTATTTCATCCGCAAGATCCACAACCGCCGCCGATGGTTCAGCCCCCGAGTCGTCATCGCGATCCCTTCGGGGATCACGGAGGTCGAGAAGCGCGCGGTGTTCAACTCGGCGGAGCGGGCCGGTGCCCGAAAGGTCTACCTCATCGAGGAGCCTCGGGCGGCGGGTCTGGGGGCAGGCCTGCCGATCCACGAGCCTTGCGGCAACATGATCGTCGACATCGGCGGGGGCACCACGGAGATCGCGGTCATCTCTCTGGCCGATGTGGTCGTGTCCACAAGCCTTCGCGTGGCGGGGGATGATATGGACGAGGCGATCATTCAGCACATGAAGCGGAACTACAACATCCTGATCGGCGAGAACACCGCCGAGCGGATCAAGATCCAGATCGGCTCCGCCTATCCGCTCGAGGAGGAGTACACGATGGAAGTCAAGGGGCGCGACTTGATCGCGGGGCTCCCGCGGGCGGTCACGGTCAGCTCGGAGGAGATTCGCGAGGCCCTCAAAGAGCCGGTGACGCAGATCATCGACGCCATCCGCGGCACGCTGGAGCGGACGGGCCCGGAGCTTTCCGCGGACCTCGTCGAGCGCGGCATGACCCTCTGCGGCGGCGGCGTACTATTGCGAGGGATCGACCGGCTCGTCCACGAGGAGTGCGGCCTGCCGGTCCACTTCGCCGATGACCCGCTGACGGCCGTAGCCCGCGGCACGGGGATCTTCCTGGAGCGGCTCGATGAGTTCAAGTCGATCCTGGAGAGCGCGGAGGATGAGCTATAGCGGCCGGGGAGGCTGGTCGGGCGGGCGCGAGGGTTTCGGCTGGGTGTACGTGCTGGTTCTCCTCATTCCGCCCCTCGCCAACCTCATGATCGAGTATCGCCAGCGGCTCTCGCCCAACGCGGCGGACCACGATGACCGCGTGCAGACTTCGGCGGCGATCGAGACCGCCACGCTGCGCCAGAAGCTGTGGGAAGCGGAGCGCGAGTTGGCGCTCTTACGCGGCTGGAGCCAGACCCAGCCCCGCTATCACCCGGTTCTCGCCGATGTCGTTCACCGTGGAGATCTCTCTCCGCGCCGCGCCGTCCTCTGGGTCCGGGGGTCGGGCTTTGCCGGCGTGGACTCGCGCTCCGTGGCGGTCCATCGGGGAGCGCTCCTCGGCCGTGTGAGGCACGTCTGGCCGGAGCAAGGGATCGCGCAGGTTCAATCCCTCCGAGATCCCTACATGCGCGTGCGCTTCCGCTACGACAAAGCCTGGGGTTTCCTTTGGGGAACGGGCCGAGCCGACGCCCAGGGCCGGCCGCTGCTCGAGATCCGGCACCTCTCGCGGGAGATCGCTTTCCAGGAGGGCGAGCCGGTCTACACGGACGGGGAGGACGGCTTCTTCCCGCGCGGAATCATGATTGGAAGCCTGATCCGATCCGCACCCGCCGGCGAGGAAGGGGCCGAATTCCTGGTCAGAGGAGAGTTCCCTCCCGAGCAGGTTTCGGAGGCCATCCTCCTTGTGGAAAGCGCCCGCCTGGAAGTCGAAGGACTCGCCGGAAAGGAACCCGCGAGATGAACCCGGGTCCCGCCCTCCTTCTTCTCCTCTTCAGCGTCGTGTTTCAAGCGACGGCGGCGCCGCTCTATCGCGCGGGCAGCATCGAGCCGGATTTTCCCTTCTTGGCTCTCGTGTACCTGGCCTTCTTTGCCGAGCCGGTTGCGCTCTTGTGGGCAGCCGTCCTGGTCGCTGCGGCGATCGACTGCGTGTCGATCGACCCGTTCGGCACGCGGCTCCTCGCGTTTCCCCCGGTCCTCCTCCTCCTCAATCGGTTCCGCCGGGGATTCGTGGCTGAAAGCGCCCTCCTTCGCTGCGGCTTGACGATCGCGGGCTGCGTGGTCGCCTTCACGATCGAAGGCGCGTTCCTCGCCTGGAAGGATGGGCGCTGGCTGGGGCTCGGTTTCGAGGTACGATCTGCTCTCTACACGGCTCTCCTGGGGCTCGCTGTTCACGGTGTCATGGATCGCGGGCGGTTCCGGCTCGGTTGGACCCGGGACCGTTTCTTCGCTTAGGTTCTTCGAGTTCTCCGGAGCGCCCTCATGGTCCGCAACCGGCTGAGGCTGCTGGTCATTCTCGTCACCTTCCCGTTCGCCGCGGTACTCGCTCGTCTCGGCACCTTGCAGCTTGGAGGCGGCGAGGAACGGGAGGAGGCGATCGACCGGGCCCAGGGCCGATCGAGGCGGATCGTGCTCATCCCGCCCCGGCGGGGGTCGATCCTCGACCGGAGCGGCAAGGTCCTCGCGCGGGACGAGACGACATTCGACCTGGAGTTCACCATCCAGGACCTCCATCCCCGCGAGCGCTACCTGCCCGTTCTCGAGCGCGCCCTCGATCTCTGCGATGACCGCTGCGTCTCGGGAACGGCCTCTTCGGGTACGGCGGCCGGCGGCGGATGCCGCGGTCAGGTCGTCGACGAGCATCTCCACCGCGTCGTGGAGAGCCTCGGGTGGCGGGGCGGCGAGGGGGAGGAGGAGATCGTCTCGGCCGCCGACCCGGTCCTGATCGATGGCGTCTCTCCGGCACTCCGCCAGCGCCTTCACGCGCGCCTCAAGAACGGTCTCGCCGCCATGGAGGAGATGATCGGCTTCTATTTCCTCCCGTCCGGCGAAGGAGCCGACTTCGAGATCCGCGTACGGCTGAAGGAGGCCATCTCGATGGAGCTGACGCTCCGGCGCATCTCCGCATTGACGGGCGAGCCCTACCCGAACCTACGGCAGCGCGTCGCCCTCGCCGAGGCGGAGGTTCTCTCTTGCCGGAACGAAACGGAGCGCGGGATCGTTCGCCGGCAGCGGCGGCTGCTCCTCGCCGGCCTCGGCGAGAAGCCCCTCAACAGCATCATCTACGAGCCGGGCCTCTATACAGGAATTCAGGTCGTCGAGGGACGCAAGCGGGTTTATCCGCGGGGGCCGAGCGCGGCCGCGATCACGGGTTACCTTCGGGCACCCGATCGCAAGGAGCTGAACGAAGGGCTCATCCTCGATCGATACTCCCTCGACATCGATTTCATCCTCAGCGAGCGATTCAGCCTCTTGAGGCGGCTCGGCGGCCGTGAGAGCGGCGATAGCTTCGGCGCCCGCGGCTTGGAGCGTTACCACGACACCAAGCTGCGGGGGGCCTACGGCGTTCAAGTCGAGGAGGTCGATGCGCAGAAAGTCTACCGCAGGCGGCTCCTCCACTTGCCCCCGGAGAAGGGGACTGATGTACATACTTCCATCGACATCGGCCTCCAGGAGGTGATTCTGTCGGCGCTGGAGAGCGTCTGCACCTCCGGCGAGGCCCTCGCCGGCTCCGCCGCCGTCATGGACCTGACCGGAAGGGCCGCTCCAGCGGGGTCGGGGCCGCCGGGCGCTCTCCTCGCCGCCGCGGGTTTCCCTACGTTCGATCCGAACCGCATGCGCGAAGCGGCGTATCTGCAAGAGATCGAGGTCCGCGAGGGGACGTTCCGGCAAGGGATCACCCTCGACCGCCCGAACCGAGTGCACTTGCCCCCGGGATCGCTCTTCAAGCTCGTCGTGGCCGCCGCCGCGATGGAGGGCGGCGTCGAATGGCCTACCGGGGGCGGTGCGCCTCGCCCGGCGCCGCTTGATCCCGCCGTGCGCTACCGCTGCACCCAGTTCCTCGATCCATCGAACCGCAAGAGCCTCCGCTGCCTCTCCACTTCGGGGCACGGTCAGCCCGACCGCGAAGTCGACCTCGCCCTGGCCTTGCAGTATTCGTGCAACATCTACTTCTATCATCTCGGCCGCGAACGCCTCCTGCCGAGCATGCTCTGGGGCTGGGCGAGCCAGTTCGGGTTCGGCCGATCGAGCGGGGTCGACCTCGAGGACCCGGCGGCCTCGATCGAAGCGCCCGCCGGCTTACTACGCCAGATCCAGAGCCAGGCGGGCATGTCCCAATTCGCCATCGGCCACGACCACGTCACGGTTTCGGTTCTGCAGGCGGTGCGGGCGGTAGCCGGGATCGCGCTCGGAGGCGAACGACTCCCGTGGCCGTACTTCGTCGCCGGCCGGCCGCCGGAACGGCTCGGACTCCGCCCGCAGACGGCACGGGCCCTCAAGGACGGCATGATCCGCGTCGTCCATCGGGTGGGCGGCACGGCGAACGACGAGAAACTGGGCCTGACGAAGTACCGCGTGGCCGTCAAGACCGGTACTCCGGAGCTGAAGGATGGCGATCCGGACAGCATCGATCCCGCCGACCGGCCCATCAACTGCGCCTGGATGGCAGGTTTCGCCCCCTACGACCGACCGGAAGTCGCCTTCGCGGTGCTCCTCGAGCGCACGCCCCTCCACGGGGGAGATGCGGCGCGAGTCCTCGAGCCGATCCTCGCCTTCCTGGCCGCGCGGGAACCCGAGAAGTACCTGATGAAAGCCGCTCCCATGCCCGAGGGGCCCGAAACGCCCAGACGAACCGAGCCGGATGTGTCGGAGGCCACCGCGGAGGAAGGATGAACCCCTTCACGACCCTCATCGATTTCTTCTTCTCGTCGGCGGACCGCCTGGGGAAGACCCGTGCCCTCCTCCTGGGAAGCGCGCTCGTCTTGACGGTCGTGGGTATCGCCTTCGTCCACAGCACGACCGCCCCCGACGGGGTCGATTTCCCCAGCAAGTTGGCCGCCGACCAGATGGCGAAGGCCGCCGTGGGATTGCTCTGCCTCCTGGCGGTGATCGCCTTCGACTACCGGATCATCGAGAGGGCCGCCTACCCGATCTTCGGCGCCCTCATCCTCGTTCTCGGCGGCCTCCTGATCGCGAAAAAGGCCTCGGGAGAGCATCTCGTGCGGTGGATCCAGCTCGGCTTCATCAACATTCAGCCGAGCGAGCTGATGAAGCTCGCGCTCGTCCTCGCATTGGCCCGTTACCTGAAATTCAGGTCGGACATCCGCAGCGTGGCGGGCCTCGTCGGCCCATTCACGCTCACATTGATCCCGTTCTTCCTCATCGTGCTCCAGCCGAACCTCGGGACAGCCCTCATGCTGCCTCCGATCCTCATGGGAATGCTCTTCGTAGGCGGTGCCCGGCGGGCCCACCTCTTCGCCGCGCTCGCGCTCGGAGCGCTCGTGTTCCCCGCAATCCTCGTCGCGAACACATACCTCCCCGAAGTCTCCGCGCGGTTCATCAAGGGCTATCAGGTGTCGCGCCTGACGTCGTTCCTCCAGCGCGACGAGGAGACCGTGAAGACCTCCGGCTACCAGCTCCAGGAATCGCTCCTCTCTTTCCGAGGAGGGGGCGTGACCGGGCTGGGCTACCAGCAGGGGGCGCAGAATAACCTGGGTTTCCTGCCGGCGCGCCACACGGATTTCATCTTCGCCGTCATCGGCGAGGAATGGGGGTTCATCGGCGCCGCCGCCGTCGTACTGGCCTACCTCGCCCTGGTGGTCCTGACCCTCCGCGTCGCGTTTCGCACCCGCGAGCCTTTCGGCCGGCTCGTGGCGTCGGCGATCGCCGTCGGCTTCGCAGCGCAGGGGCTTGAGAACTTCGGCATGACCCTGGGGCTCACACCGATCACGGGAGTGCCCCTCCCGTTCGTCAGCTTCGGGGGTTCGAGCCTGGTCGCCTCGTACCTCGCCCTCGCGTTCGTACTCAACATCGCCTACCGCCGCGTGCGCGTTGTGGCGTCTCAGGACCTGAACCCGATTGAGGAGGCGAAGGTGATCCTGGTCGTGGACGAGCACCCCGCGGGGGCGACGCGGTTCCCCGGACGATGAGTTGCGCCTGGAGCCGACCCTACTCCTATAGCGTAGGGCGCTGAGATTCACCACGGAGGCACGGAGACACGGAGGGGCGCGCGCCAGCGCCTCCGAATAGCCGACATCTCTCGTGACGGTATCCGGCGGTATGTGAGAGAGGAGCGGGTTTTCGTGGTGCTCTCTCCTCCTGTCTCAGTGCCTCCGTGTCTCCGTGGTGCATCCTTCGTCGAATCGCTGTAGTGCTATCCGCGGCGGATCATCCGCCGATACGTCGTCCGCCGGAGCTTCCCTCGCGATCCACCGCCCTTCTGGGGATCGTTCTGCCTCAATTCGAAATAGGTCTCGAAATTCCCGTTGACCTTCCGAATGGATCCATCCTCTTCGAAAACGAGGAGCGAGGTCACCAGCCGGTCGAGGAAGAACCGGTCGTGGGAGACGATGATCGCCGAGCCGGCGAATCCGTCCACCGCCTCCTCGAGGACGCGCAGGGTGGCTACGTCGAGGTCGTTCGTCGGTTCATCCAGGAGGAGGAGGTTGCCATCGTTGCGGAGGGCTTTTGCCAGGAGCAACCGGTTCCTCTCTCCACCGGAGAGCCTTCCCACGACCGTCTCCTGGATCTCTCCTTTGAACTGGAATCTGGCAAGGTACTCTCGGACGAGAAACTCCCGCTTGGCGACGCGGATCCGGTCGAGTCCGCCCGAGACCTCTTGATAGACGGTCTTCGTGGAATCCAGCGTGATCCGGTTCTGTTCCACGTAGGTGACCTTGACCGAGGGGCCGATCTCGACTGCCCCCGCGTCGGGCTTCTCCTCGCCGACGATCATGCGCAGGAGGGTCGTTTTCCCCACGCCGTTGGGGCCGGCGATGCCGACGATCTCTCCTGGCCCCACCTCGAAGTCGAAGCCATCGAAGAGGGTTCGGTCGCCGTATCTCTTGCGAAGCCCGCGGATCTCGACGACTTTGTTCCCGAGCCTCGGCCCGGTCGGCAGCATCAGCGTGACCTCGCCCGGGCGCTCCTCGGGGCCCTCCATCAGCAGCCTTTCGTAGCTCTTGATGCGGGCCTTGCTCTTGGCGATGCGGGCCTTGGGGCTCGCGCTCATCCACTCAAGCTCACGCTTGAGGATGTTCTGGCGGTGCTCCTCCTTCCTCTGGCGCAATGCCAGAAGCTCCGCCTTTTTCATCAGGAAGTCGGAGTAGTTCCCTTCGTAGACGTGGAGGTGTCCGCTCTCGATCTCGACCATGTAGTTGGCGACGTTGTCGAGGAAATAGCGGTCGTGAGTGACCATCACGACGGTCCCCGGGTAATCCTCGATGTAGGCTTCGAGCCATTCCACCGTCGCGGCGTCCAGGTGGTTCGTCGGTTCGTCGAGCATCAGAAGGTCAGGGTGGCGCATGAGCTCGCGGCAGAGGGCTACGCGGCGGCGCTCGCCCCCGGAAATCTCCTCGACCTTTCGGTCGCCCGGAGGGAGCCGCATCGCCTCCATGGCCACCTCCAGTTGATGATCGACCTCCCACCCGCCCCGGCGGTCGAGTTCCTCCTGGAGGACCCCCATGCGGGCGAGGGCCTTCTCCATCCGGTCCGGATCGGTTTCAGATCCGACCCGTTCGCTCGCTTCCTGGAACTCTGCGAGCAGCGCGTGGAGATCGGCCAGCCCTTCGCTGGCGGTCTCGCGGACGGTCTTTGAAGGATCCAGGACCGGCTCCTGAGGGCAGTAGCCGATCGTCGCACCGGAGGAGTGCTGGAGATTCCCGCCGTACTCGCGGTCCTGGCCCGCCAGGATCCGAAGAAACGTCGACTTCCCACATCCGTTCGTGCCGAGGATCCCGATGCGCGCCCCTCGGTGGATCGTGAAGGTCATGGGCTTGAGAATCTCGCGGTCCCCGAAACTCTTCTGTAGGTCCTTGACCGTCAGGAGCGTTTCGCCCAGGAGCTGTGCCATAGGCGGAGGATTGTACCGGTGCCCGAAGCGATTTCGAGCGCCAACCGATCCTGTGCATCTCCCCCCTACCTACGGCGCTTCGCACGGGCCGAGCGCGTCGGGGGTCGGATCGAGGCCGGATCCGGGGTATGGGACCGGACATTGAGGGCCGGCGAGAAAGAGGAAATTGAGAAGGAAGATGGGATCGGCGATATCCAGCTCGCCGCTGTCGTCGGCGTCCGCAGCGTCCGGACAGCTCGGCCGGCTTCCTCCGAGAAAGAGGTAGCCGAGAAGCGTGATCGAATCGGTCAAGTCGATCTTGCCGCTCCAGTCGTGGTCTCCACGAAAGAAACGCCGCGGAATCGGCTCTCCGGCGGGCAAGATCTCCGTGATCGACGGAAGGAGGAGAGGATACACTCCTTGGCCTCCGATTCCGAACACGGTCTCGAGTTTGTCCGGCCCGAAGCCGTTCACCGGCTGGACCACGGTCCTTCCGCCTCGCGGGGCATGCTCGAGGCAGTCGAAGACCAGGTGGGTCAGCCTTTCTCCCCTCGATGGAGGGAGGGTCTGGTCCTCGAACGGCTCGCCCCAATCGAAGATGACCCCGACGAAGTAATGGGCGTCCTGGGGCCGATTCGACATCGATGTCTTGAACAGCTCCGGAACGGTCGATTCGAGGGCGGTTCCCGCATAGGTGATCCTTCGTAGGTGGAGGACGTTGGTATCGAAGGTCCCTGTGAGCTGAAAACCCTGGAGCGCCCCCTCATACTGCGCGACGATCGGATACCAGATGTCCTTCTGGCCTGGATAGACCACCTGATTCGGGATCCAGACCTGGTTGTCCGGCTCCAGGACGTAGACGAAGTTCTCCTTTTCCATCTCGGAGTTCTCGCCGACGCCGTAGACCTCCAGGGAGACGGTGTAGCGACCCGGGCGTTGGTAGACATGGACCGGGTTGCGCTCGTACGACGGACGGGAGCCATCCCCGAAGCTCCACCGCCAGACATCGATGACCCCGCGAGAGAGGTCGGTGAACTGGACCTCCAGCGGCGCCTCCCCCTGGCGCGTCTGGCTGGTGAATTCCGCCGCGACCTCGCCGGCGTTGTTTGTGTAGTAGACCTCGCCGTTCCGAATGAAGGAAACGTGCAGGTTCCCGCGCAAGTCGACGGCCATGCTGGGCCAGCTCTCCACCTCCGGCGTAGCGATGACCTGGGTCGGCGGGAGGAGCGCCCCCCCCACCCGTCCGAGCATGTAGTAAACATCCCCTTGCTTCTCATAGACGAGCGTGAGCAACTCGCCGGTCACCCTCAACTCCGGGGCGAAAACGCCGCCGTTGTCCTGGAGGCGCGCCGGCCCGAAGCTCAGCCCGCCATCGCTCGATTCGTGGAAATAGAGCCCTCCCTTCGATTCGTAGCTCGCGAAGACCAACCCGGACTCGCTCATGGCGATCGAGGGGAAGTACTCGTCGTCGAGGGGCGTGCGCGTCGCCCTCACTTCGCTGTCCCATCGCCCGAGCCGGTTGCTGGTGACGAAGAGGTCGCGATCCCGAGAGTAGATCACGTGGATGAGCCCGCGACCGATCGCGAGCGAAGGATACTCCCCTTCGGCGATGACCTGAGCCAGTGGTTCGGTGCCGGTCGGATTGGCGTACATCACGTGTAAGGAGCGACTGGCGGAACGGGTCCAGACGAGGTTCGGGTTCCCTCGGGAACCGAGATAGAGGTGGGGCGCATAGTCATCCCACGAGCCGCGCGAAATATTGAGAGGAGGAGCCGAGAAAGTACCCCCGAAGTTGTTTGCTAGGCAGACCTCGCGCCCACCATTCATGATGTCGTCCTGCGTGAAGGCGACGAACGTCGTTCCCACGCCGTTGGTCACCAGAGCGGGATCGCCGGTCCCCAGCCCCGGCTCCGACAGGCGAACTCCATTGGAGTTGCGGCTGGTGATGATCTCGACGAACATCTCGCCTCCCGCTGTCCAGGTCACGTAGGAGTTAAAAGATAGGTCCACCCCCACCGTGGCCTGGATGACGCCGCCATCGGTCGCGCTGATGGCCCGCGGGGGCCGGAATTGCGCATGGACGGAAGGCAGCGCAAGCGACAAAGCCACCGCCCACACAGCCCGTCGGCCGAGTTTCTTTCTCCTCATGGTCACTTTGAGCCTGGGCGGAATCCAGATGGTGGAAGTTTCGACCCAGGAAAACCTTTAGCGGGATTTTAGCACTCCATCCGAGAGGGTCAATGCAGTGCGAGGTAAAGCGCGAACGCGGATGCCGCGCCGAGGTTGTACCACCCGAACCGGTGAAAGCGGTTGCCGGCGACGACTCGCAGAAGGAGGAAGATGGCCGCCATCCCCGTCAGAAATGCCGCCGCGAAGGCCACCGTCAGCGCCGACCATCCACCCGGCACCCCGGCGATTTCCGCCCCGACGAGCTTCTTCCCCTCCATGATGCCCGCGCCGGCCATGATCGGGATCGAAAGGAGAAAGGAGAACCGAGCCGCCTCGCCGCGCCGAAGTCCAAGCCAGAGCCCGCTCGCGATCGAGCATCCGGAGCGGGACAGGCCTGGGAGGATCGCGGCGAGACCCTGGGTGCCTCCGACGAGGAGGGCGCGCAGGACCGGCAGCTCTCGATGGCGCCACGACCCGTCGCGACCGCGAGTGAGGTTGAGATACACCGCAGAGATCGACCAACCGAGGACGACGAACCAAGGATCGATCCTCTCGCGCCACGAGTGGAAGGCCAGGGCGAGGGCGACGGCGGGTAGCGTGCCGAGGGCGATGCGCAGCCCGACGGGCACGAGATCGGCCGACCGCGCGATCGACCAGAGGTCGCGCCGAAAGTAGATGATGACGGCCAGGAGCGTCGCCAGGTGGAGGAAGACATCGAACGCGAGGGAGGCCTCGTAGCCGGCGATGGTCTTGGCGGCGATCAGGTGGCCGCTCGAGGAGACGGGAAGGAACTCCGTCAGCCCCTGGATGGCGCCCAGAAGCGCCGCCTTGGCGATCTCGCTCATCGGGTCTCCGGCTGGACGGCGGCGACCGCGTCGGGTTCGCCGACCTCGCCGGCGGCTATCCGTGTGCGCCATTCATCGAGGAGGTCGGTCAGGGTCTTTTCGAGCGGGATCTCAGGACTCCAGCCGCAGGCCTCATGGATCCGCGCCGCACGACCGCACAGTTCGCGCGCTTCCGAAGCCCGCTGGGGATCGATATGCTGGCGGATCTCGAAGGGGACCTTCGAGCGGCTCCGGAAGAACTCGGCCAGCTCCGCGAGAGCGACGGATGTCCCCCGCGCGAGGTTGTACGTGCCCGGCGGCACCGCTCCCAATGCGGCTCGGGCGTAAGCGCGGACCACGTCGCGGACATCGCAGAAGTCGCGGCGGAAGCTCAGATCGCCCGTGTGGAGGACCGGCTCCGCCTTGCCGGCCTCGATGAGCGCGGTCTGCCGGGCGAATCGGGGGGCCGCGAAGGAGGGCTTCTGCCCCGGGCCGGTGTGATTAAAGGGACGCAGAACTATGAGCGGGCGGGTCCGGGCCGATTCGCACCAGATTCGGCACATGAGCTCCGCCGCGAGTTTCGTTCTGCCGTAGACGCTTGCCGGATCGAGCGGGGCGTCTTCATCGAGCGGACTCGTTGTCGGGCTCCCTGTGGGACCTCCCGGCGGGCCGCCGGCATCGACGCGATAGACGTAGCTCGATGAAACGAAGACGAGACGGACGCCTGCATCGGGATCGGCGTCGCGGAGGGCCTCGAGGACGGACCGTGTTCCCTCGACGTTCGTCTCCACCGCACCCGCCGGGTCGTCTGCGGCGGTCGGAAGAAACGTGCGAGCGGCCAGGTGGACGACAGCCTGCGGCCTCACGGCCCGCAGGAGCCGGGCGAACCCGGCTCTGTCCGGCAGCCTCAAGGGTGATGCCGACGGGCTCGCGCCGTGCAGGGCGAGGGTCTCCATGAGGTATCGGCCGGCAAATCCCCCCGCCCCCGTCACCATCACGCCAGCGGAGGCGAGATCAGCGGGCGAGCTCCGCATTCTGCCTCGTGAGGACTCTCCGATGGATCTCGAGATCGCTGTCCACCATCATCCGGATCAAGTCACGGAAACTGGTCCTCGGCGACCATTTCAGCTCCCGGCGAGCCTTCGAGGGGTCCCCCACGAGGTGGTCGACCTCCGCGGGCCTCACCAGCGATGGATCCGTCGCCACGTGCCGAGTCCAGTCGAGCCCGGCCCTCTCGCAGGCGATCTCCAGCAGATTTCTCACCGTGTGGGCGACACCGGTCGCGACAACGTAGTCTCCCGGTTTTTCCTGCTGCAACATGAGCCACATGGCCTCCACATAGTCTCCGGCGAAACCCCAGTCGCGGCGCGCGTCGAGGTTGCCGAGCGAAAGGTTCTCCTTGAGGCCCAGCTTGATCTGTGCGATTCCGTCGGTGATCTTCCGAGTCACGAATTCCTTGCCGCGGCGAGGGGATTCGTGATTGAACAAGATCCCGGAGCAGGTGAAGAGGCCGTAGCTTTCTCGGTAATTGACGGTGATCCAGTGGCCGTAGACCTTCGCCACGCCGTACGGCGAGCGGGGATAGAAGGGAGTTCGCTCGCTCTGCGGCACTTCCTGCACTTTGCCGAACATCTCGCTGGAGGAAGCCTGGTAGAACCGGATCTTCGGGTTCACGATCCGGATCGCCTCGAGAATGTTGGTCACTCCGAGTGCGGTGATGTGCGAAGTGAGGACCGGCTCCTGCCAAGACGTCGGGACGAAGGACTGGGCCGCGAGGTTATAGACCTCCTCCGGCTCGACGGACTCGACGAGTCGGATGAGGGAAGCGAGGTCCGTCAGATCGCCGTGGACGATTCCGATACGCCCGAGGATGGGCTCGATGCGTTCCATGCGCTCCGAGCTGGAGCGGCGCACCATCCCGAACACCCGGTAGCCCTTCTCGAGCAGGAACTCGGCGAGATAGGAGCCATCCTGCCCGGTGACCCCTGTGATGAGGGCCTTCTTCATGGGCGGAGATCTTAATCGCTCGTCTTGCCAAAGTCTCATCTCAATGCGGCCCCCAGTTCCTCCATAGCTCCGCGAGAGATCGAGAAGGCGCGGTGCGACCGACCAAGACTTACCCGGTGGCCCAAAACCGGCGCCCCTGAGTGGTCCGCGCTTGGGGGGCCGGTTGAAAGAAGCGGTACTTAGGACGTTCGCCTTCCCAGGCGGCCCGGCATGGAACCTGCCGCTCACTCCCGGGACGGTTCGCCGTCGGAGTTTGTTTTCCTGGAGGACTGGGGAAGGGCGGCGACCTCCCCGAGGCGCGTTCGACAAGGACTCGGGGTGACAGCCTGTCAGTGGTCTCAAGCTCCCGAAGGCTCAGGAGGAGGGAATCATGTCCACGTTCATCGGAATCGTCTCGCCGCTTCTCGTCGCGGCACTCATAGCCGTCAATTTCTTCTTAGCGGTCCGCGGTGGAGGGCGACTGCGCAGTCTCGGCGTCGCCGCGCTGGGCCTCATGCACCGGCGGGCCAGCTCCGCCTGGCTCTATCGCATGAGGGCAAGCGCTCCACGGCCCGTCGAGAACGATCCGAAGAGAAAGAAGGACCGCTGGTCGTGGACCCGTAGTCTCGTGGAGACGAACATCGGCTGGTGTGCGATCGCCGCCTCCGTGGTTTTCGTCTTCCTCTGGCTGGACGGATGGGTGAGCCCAACCCAGCAGGGGCGGTTCTTGAAGCACATCGTCTATTCCTGGATCGGGGGGATCCTTCTGGCCGCCGCGGGCTTCGCGGTGGTCCGCTCCTTTGTCTATTCGTGGCAGGCGGGGAGGTTCGGCCTTTTTGCGGCGCGCACAGGCCTATCGAGGATCTGGCTCCTGGGAAACAACCGCCCCCCCATTGAGTTTTGCGCTCGGCTGCGTGAGGCGGTCGCCGCCCCTGGGCGCATCGAGCTTCTCGACTTCACCGGCTTCGACCTGATCGCCCGGGGAAAGAACGGCGAAGGGGGAATCCTTGCAAGCATCCTCTCTCGCTGGCCGGACAAGGAAGTCCGGATTCTTCTCTTCAACCCATGCGCCCGCGATGTCGACCCGGACCGCAAGCTCTCAACGGTCCTCCAGAGCCAGCTCAGCACGGTGGAGATGACCCGCGAAGTATTCGAGACGAAGATCCGCGCCACATTGGATAAGATCCAGGCTCTCAATCAAAATCGGACGAAGCCGATCGAAGTGCGCCTTTACGCCGAGAAACCGAGTTTCCGGGTCCTCGTTGCGGGCGACCTCGCCCTCCTGGGAACGATGGATGCCCGCGACAACGCACCCGCGATCCCGATCTACGAGCTGGGGCGAGGGACCAAGGAAGCCTCCTTACACTCCGCGGCCCGCAGCCACTTCCTCCGCGTCTGGGGCGACTCGGTGCCTGTGACTGTGGAGGCGGTTACGACGGTGGTTTCCGAAGGAGAACAAGCGCCGCGAGAGACAGTAGCGGCGAGATGAGCGGGCACAGGCTGCATTGCATTCTGCGGTGAAGATCCATAGAATCCGCTCCTTCCCATCTCTCATCCGGGAAGCATTTCGGACCGACTCGGAGCGAACCTATGGAGCTTGACCAGCTCAAAGGTTTTTTTCACGTCGCGAAGCTCAAGAGCTTCACACGTGCCGCCGGGAAGATGTACCTGACGCAGCCGGCGATCAGTCTGCAGATCAAGGCGCTCGAGAAGGAGCTGGGGGAGAAGCTCTTCGAGCGGACCGGGCGGCGAGTGAGTCTCACCATGGCGGGGGAAGTCCTTTTCCGTTTGGCCGAGGAGATCGTGACGAAGCTGGACGAAATCCGCTGCGTCATCGGCGAGCTGCACGACCTCGAGCGAGGGCGCTGCGTCCTTGGGACCAGCGACACGACAAGCCTCTACTTCATCCCGGAGCTGATTAAGGAGTACCGCGAGGCCCATCCGAAAATCGAGCTGCAGGTCCGCAACCGAATATCCCAGGAGGTGGTGCGCCTCGTCCTGGATTGTGAGGTCGACCTGGGGATCGTCACGCTGCCGGTCGAAGAGCCCCGACTGACTGTCGTCCCGCTCTTCAAGCACCCTCTGGCCTGCGTCGTAGCCTCGGCCCACCCACTCTCGAATCGAAGGAGCATCCGCGCTTCGGATCTGAGAGGTGAGCCCATGGTTGCCCTGGAGCGGAATTCGACGACGAGGCGCCGGATCGATGCCTACCTCGCCGCCAGCGGGGTGCAGCCTCGCACGGCGATCGAGCTCAGCAGCTTCGAAACGATCAAGAAGTTCGTGGCGATCGGCCTCGGCGTGGCCATCGTCCCGGAGAGGGCGGCGACATCCGCTTCGGACGGCATCCGGACCGTTCGCTTCGCGAAGAGTCCCCCCTGCATCCAGCTCGGCGCCATCTACCGCAAGGACCGCTTCCTTCCTCACCCGGTGCGCGTCTTCCTTGAGCTTGCGCAGGCGTACTTCCAGACCGGACGAGGGGAACCCGAACAGACTGCGGCGAGCCCCGACTGAGGAGGAACCTCGCCGTGGCGTACCGGCTATCGGGTCCAGGAGGGGCCGGGATCCCTGGGCCACGAGCGGATCTCGGCCCTGGAGGCCGCATTGACTTGCCCCAGCGCCCCTGCGAAAATCGCGCGCGACCCTCGAGGAAAGGGTCTCCCCCATGCGTTCCGGTCTTCCTTTTGTCCCCCATCGCTACCGGATCTTGCGTCTTCTGGGAGAAGGCGGCGAGGGGAGAGTCTTCCTTGTGCAGGATGCCCAGCGCGACGGTGCGCTACTCGCTCTGAAGGCCCTTTCGGGACATAGAGCGGTCTCCGGGGCGGTTCTACCGGGTTCCGGAATCGAATCGACTGCCTTCGAAGAGAGTCTCCGCCAGGAGTTCGAAGTCCTCAGCCGCCTGGCACATCCGGCCCTCGCCCGTGTCTGGGACTTCGGTCGCCTCGGGGATCGCGAGGGAGTCTACTTCACCCGCGACTACGCTCCGGGGGAGAACCTCCTCGCGTGGTGCATGAGGCGCCCTTTCGCCGCAAACTGGACTGAGTTCTACTCTCTCGCGGCTCAGCTTCTCGGCGCGCTCCACGCCGTTCATTCCGCCGGCTACGTTCACGGGGACATCAAGCCGAGTCACGCCATCGTTCGCGAAGACTCCGAAGGAGGCGGCCCAAGGCTTTCGCTCATCGACCTGGGGAGCGCCCGCTTGCAAGGCGCAGTGAACCACGAGCGCAGGGGAACACCGGCCTACCGGCCGCCTCATTCAGTGCAAGACGAGAGGGATGGAGACCTCTACGCGACGGGGATGACGCTTTTCCAAGCGATCACCGGCCGGTTGCCCTTCGCGCTCGGCGATGCGGCCGCGCTGGCCGCGTGGCGGTCGGCCGGAGAGCCGGCGCGTCTCGGAGCTTGGATCGATGACGCTCCTCATGCCGTTTGCGAGGTGATCGAAAAGCTCACGACGGGTGCGCTGGAGGCGAGGTTCCCTTCCGCTCAGGCCGCCATCGAGCTCCTGGAGCGGCGCTCCGGCGCGGGCCGCCTCTTCTTTCACGGAACCGGCGTTGTCGGGCGGTTCCGGGGACGGGAGAAGGAACTCGAGGAAGTCCTCGCCTGCATCCGGTGCCCGGAGGCTCCCGTCGCCGTCCTGACCGGTCCTCCGGGGTTCGGAAAGACCCGCCTGGCCGTCGAAGTCGCGCTGAGGGCGCAGCTCGATGGCGCGCGGACCCTCCACGTGAGTCCTGAGACCGCAGTGAGGTCGATCGAGGCTCTAAACGAAGTGGCGTCCGTCGGCGATAGGAATCTGGAGCTCCGTCGAACGGAATCGAGCCGCGAGCTCTCTTTCCAATGCGAGGGCCTCCTTCGGGCGGCGGAGAACCAACAGGTTCTTGTCCTCCTCGATGCTGTTCTCGACGACGAGCAATCCGGGGGGAAGAATCAATCGGAACAAACGGCGCGCGGCTTCTGGATCTCCTTTGTCCGAGCCCACGCCGCACGCCCTCCCGCGGCTCTCCGCCTCATCGTGACGGCTCGAAGGGGAGCGCTGCTGCGCCGCTATCTCGGCGTCGCGCCGGATCGCTGGCACGAGGTCCCCCTGGGGCCCCTCCTGCGCGGAGTCGTGCGCGAGCTCGCGGTGGATACCTTCTCCACCAGCCAGATCCCAGAACGGCTCATCGAACAGATCGATGTCTTCGCCTCTGGGTCTCCGGGACGGATTCTCACGGCGCTCCGCAGGCTGGCTGCCAGCTCGGGCCTCCGGATCGACCCCGTCGGCCACCTCGCGGCGCCTCCGAACTTCCGGCTGGAGTCGAACGGCGCCGACTCATCGTCGGCTTTCGCCGGGGACCTCCACCGAAGGGCGATGGCGATAGTGGCGTTGGCGCCGGGGCCGCTCGATTCGGCCGGTCTCGCTTCGCTCGCGACAGCGAGCGATCCTGGAAGGTTCCGAGCTGTGGGGCAGGACACCTGGGAGGCTGTCCTTGAGGACCTCTACGGGCGTGGTGGGCTCCTGAAGAAGGATCTTCTCTCACACGAGTACTCCCTCGCCAGTCCCAAGACGGCTCCGGAGTGGTGTCGCGAGCTGTGCACGACGGAGGCCCGAAGCGTTCTTTCGGAAGTCATCAGCCGCCTCCTTACTGCCCCGTCGGGGGGGAAGCCCCATCGCGACCGCTTTCTCCTCCTGGCACGCGCCGCCGCTCGGAGCGGCGACGCACGGCTTGCGTTGCGATCGTCGCTTCGCTCGATCCGAGATCTACGGGCCGGACGGCGGATTGAAGAGGCCATCGATCTCAGCGAGGAGATCTTGCGGGTCGAGGGAAACGCTCCCCGGGACGCTCGCTTCCGCTGGCTGCTCGCGCTCCGCAGGGCCGAACTGGCACTCATCGACGGCCGTCGAACGGTCATCGATGCGGCGAGAGAGTGGATGGCGGAGACGGCCTCCGAAGCGATGCCGGTTTCCGCGCGGGCGCTGGCCCTTGTCCGGCGCGGACAGCTCGAACTGGCCTCGGGGCGCACCGAGGAGGCCACGGCGGCCATGGAAACGGCGGTTTCCCTCATCGAGAGCCGAAAGGACGGCAGCGGGTTCTCTTCCGCCCTGCTGTTTGAAGCAAGCGCTCGGCTCGCAAGCCTTCGTTTCGTCCGGGGAGAGACCGAAAACGGCCATCTCCTCCTCGCAAGGGGAAACGAGCTGGCCGACGCCGTTCTCGATGGGGGTAGGAGGAGTGCCGGCGCCCCAGGGCGGATCCGGAAAGCCGGCCTGCCCGACAATCTCCCGCTCTGCATCAGCGCGCTGACGCGGTTTGGAGAGCTCAACCGTCGCCACGGCAAACCCGATGCCGCCCTGCGAGTCCTTGATGCCGGGAGGGTCCTGGCACGAAGAATCGGGAGGCCCGACCTGGAGGCCGGGCCGCTCCACGAGACGGCGCTCGTCCATGCTTCGATGGGCCGCTACGACCATGCCGACGAGGTGTTGAAGGCGTGCGAAGCCTTCGCACAAGCGAGCGGAGACCGGATGTCGCTCCTGCGCGTCAAAGTCCACCTGGCGACGCTCTGTCAAAGGAGCGGCGATGAGGCGCGAGCGGAGAAACTCTTCCACGAAGCGCGGCTGCTCGGCGCAGATTTGGGAGATCTCGGAGCGGAGGCTGCATCCTGGATCGGCCTCGGACTTCTGCGACGTGACCGCGGGGACCTCCTTGGCGCCCTCCGGATCGTCCGACAGATTCTCCGGCGGTTCCATCCGGCCCATGTCGCCATTCGCGCGAACGCGTTGCTCAATCTGGGAGAGATCTACCTGGCGCTTGGAAAGCCGGACCGTGCGAGGAGGGAGCGGGCTCGAGCGCTGGTGCTGGCCCGTTCGTGCGACAATCGTTTACTGGCAGGCTACGCGCTCATGGGGTTGGGGACAGTCCGGTGGGCCGTCGGCGACTCGGCTGGCGCCGAATGCCGCCTTCGCTCCGCGCTCCGTCTCGCGGAGCCGGAAGGAAACCACGCTCTCCTCGGCGCCATCCATCTTTCCCTGGGGCTCGTCGCGAAACGTCGAGGCGAGCTCGGCGGTGCCATGCGGCACCTGGGCCGAGCCCTCCTTCACGCGGGACGCGCGTCGAGCCGCCCTCAGCTCGAGCAGGGGCTCATGAACCTCCTCGATTGCCTGATCCGAACGGACCGGAGGCCGTGCGCGGGACGAATCCTCGCCAGCTGGGCAAAAAGACATTGGCCGAATGAAGCCGTCCCTTGCGACGGCGGGCGCCATCGGTTCGCCGCCAGGGCCATGGTGATCCGCGTCCGAAGCTGCCCACTTCCGTCCGCGGCGGAAATCCTGGATTTGGCGCGAGAAGCCGAAGAAGCTGGCGAGATCCTCGCGGCGATGCAAATCCTTGCGGAGGCGCTGCAGGATCCCTGTTGCAAGGCCGCCGGGTCCCTGGAGCTGCTCGCCCGATATCGATTGTTGGCGGCGAGATTCATACGCCGCAGCTCGCCGAGAGACCGCCGGTTCTTCGAATCGGCCTGTGAAACTCTGACGCTGGCTTTGCCAAGAGACGGGCATCCGATCCCGACCGTTTCAACATCAGAGCCGCATAGGGCCAACGAATCCGCCGTAGTCGACCTCGCCTCTGATCCCCTCGCGCATCTCGCCCAGGAGTGGGCGCGAGGGACGCATGCAGAGTCCGCCACGGAAGGAGACGGGGCCTCGCCGGGGTCGCAGGAGAAGGAGATCGAGAATGCACTGCGCCGCCTGCGAGATGCGATCCCGGTTCGGGGAGTCTGGGTCCTCAACCAACCCGGCTCTCGTGAACCGCTTTTCTATTCATCCGAATCCCAGGCGCCTCCGTTCGATTTTTACTCCGCGCGTTACGGGGAGATTGCCGAGGTACTGAATACCGGTCGAACGCGATGGGGAGACGGTGACGCGATTGTCTTCCTCTCCGACAGCGCGGCAGCGGCAGCCCATGCCCGTCGTAAGGCGCTCTACTACCGGTTCGACCGCGCCGCAGGCGACATGGGGCCGCTTCGCAGCCGCATGGAGACCGCGGCCGGCCTTCTGGCATGTTACTTCCGGATTCGCTTCGGCGAGCTCGCACGCCGCTCGGAACGAGGACGGCTGGCGAAGAGCCAGGAGGAGATCCGGCGGCTCCATGCGCTTCTCATCCAAGGGAAGAAAGATATCGAAACGGCAGTAATCACCCAACGGTTCCTGTTGGTCGAACGGCAGAGGATCCTCGAGGCGGGAGGAACGTTTTCAGGTTCGTTCAAGCTGCCGGCCTGCAAATCACCGATGATGCGGACTCTCATCCAGCGGCTTCGCAAAGTCGCCGGAGGCGACCTTCCGATTCTGCTCCTGGGCGAGGCGGGCGTCGGAAAGGACACGCTGGCTCGGCTCGTACACAGGCTCAGTCCCCGCAAGCGGGGTGCATTCATCGGCGAGCTCCGCGCGATCCCGGAGTCGCTCATCGAATCGGAGCTTTTCGGATATTGCCGCGGCGCATTCACCGGTGCCGAGGAAGACCGGCCGGGGCTCCTCCAGCTTGCTAGCGGCGGCTCCCTGTATCTCGACGAGCTGTCAGATCTGTCCCCCGTGCTGCAAGCCCGACTCCTCCGGGTTTTCGAAGAGGGGGCGATCCGCCCGATCGGCTCGGAAAAACCTCGCCCCCTCGATCTGCGGTGGATCTCATCGAGCCGCCGCCCCATGGCGGAGCTTGAAACTTCGGGGGCTGTGCGCCGGGACCTACTCTACCGGCTAAAGGGAGAAGTCATCGAGGTCCCTCCGCTCCGAGAGAGGAGGGAAGACATTCCCCTACTGGTGGAATCGATGGTGGAGCAGTTCGCTCGCGAGAAGGGCGTTCCGACGCCGGCCATCTCGCCCGATCTTGTGCAGACGCTCTCCCGCAGGGATTGGCCTGGAAATATTCGGCAGCTGGAGAGCGAAGTCAAGCGAGCATTTCTGATGCGGTCGGAAGGCCCGCTGACGACGAACGAGTTTCTGAGGGCTGGCGATAGTTTCGTTCCATCCCGGGCTTCTCTCTCACCGACCTACCATGCCGCCCCATCACGCACCGCCTCGCTCAGAGATGCTCGCCGGCAGCTGGAACGGGCTCTCATCGATCGAGCCTTGCTTGACAGCGCTGGCAACGCCACTCTGGCCGCCCGGGCCCTTCGCATCAGCCGGCGGTATCTCGGGGTGCTTTTGGACCGCTACGGGATTCGATTGAAGGATTTCCTCCAGCAGCGAGGGGACCTCTGAGCTCTCCGTCTCGTGTTGGTCGTGCCTGCTCCGTCCCGGGCGCGCAAGTAGAATTTCCATTCCAAGGGGCCGCTCGAGTTTTGTAAAGCCAGGATGCTTCACGTACTCGATCGCCGGATCCATGGTGCCCCTTCGATTCATTTGTAGACCGTTGCTGAAGAGCCACTTAGACCGTCAGAGACCCTATCGAGGCCCGAGCGTTGGAATGCGGTTTGCTTGTAAACTCTTAAACGAGTCCAATCAAACCCAGCGTGGGAGGAGCTAGCAGCCGCTCTCCGAAACGCAATCATTTCCCTCAAGGTCACGGGGCACAAACGAGGAATCGTCCTCACCCGAATAGAGTGAGGGTCGGAGGGAAAAGGGGAAGATCTGCCTCTTCGTACAGTTGCCGCCTTGCTCCTCCCAACGCTTTTCCTCGAATCTCCAGGCGACCTTCAAGCTTTTTTCGATTGACCTCCTTATAGAGGGGTTTCTAAAATTCCCTCGTTTGGGGAAGGTGGGTCGATGGGTCGAAGTAACCTGCGGCGAACCATCAATTCCTCGGGATTCGCCGTTCGACGAAAGAAGCTGTCGGTTCGCATTCAACGAGAATAAGAGGTATGCCAAGGATGCCGCTGTCCCGCTTGGGCACCGCGTGGCTCTTGATGGCAATGGTCATTTCCCTTCCAACGTTCCTGGAGGGAGGGGGGAGGATCGACGACTTTCCGGTTGCATTCCAGCGGGGTGATGTGAATGCGGACGGGTGGATCAGTCAGGCGGATGTTTTGTCCGTCATCCGCTTGTTTCAGACTGGCAAGTTGCCGCGATGCCCTGATTCCGCCGATTTCGATGATTCCGGTCAGATCGACATTTCCGATCTGGTCAACTTGATGGGGTTTCTCTACCTCTCAGGACCGTACCCGAGCGAGCCGTTCCTCGTCCCTGGAGTCGATCCCACGATGGATGACCTTGGCTGTGCCGCGCCTGGATTGGCGGGTGGGGGAGAACTCGATGGAAACCGCGCTGACGAGGGAAACCGTGTAAAGGTGGACATCGACGACGGCCAGGTCATTGATTTCATCGAGTTTCTGAACCGTCGCATCGAGGCTTTTCCGGGCCAAACCGGAATCAGGATGCCCATCCTGCTGTCAAATAGATTGGAGCTCGACGCCTTCACACTGAGCGTCCAGACGAATCCAACCTACGTTTCTTTGACCGAGATACAATTGCGCGAACCGTTCCCCCACGGGGTGAAGCCCGAACTCAGCCTCGCTTACCGCGAAAAGATCTCATCCGGCTACTTGGCCCAATCGGTCTTCATGGACTCAGCCGAACCGTTCGAGCAGAAGGCGATCCCACGTGGATCGAGTTATCCCGCGGCGCACCTCGTCTTTGGAATCCGTTCAGATGCGAAGCCGGGCGATGTCTTCCGCATCGACTTTGCGGACATCCCTGCAGGTACCGATCTTCGTCCGGGACCTTTTAATGAGTATTGCTTCCGCGATTTCTCGATTCGCCCCGAATGGAACCCAATTGGGCTCGAAGTGTTCGTCGTCGAGGAGAAAGACCTCTTTATCCGCGGCGATGCGAATCGCGATTACGAACACAACATCACGGATGCGATCGTGATGATTCGCTATCTATTCTACGGCAATCGACTGGAATGCCTCGACCCGGCCGATGTGGACGACAGCGGTGATGTGGACATCTCCGACGTCATCGCGCTGATCGAATTCCTCTACGGCAGCGGTTGGGAACCTCGTTGGCCCTTCCCCAATCCTGGCAAGGACCGCACTACGGACATGCTCCTCGACTGCAGTTGACGGCCAACCGGTTTTATCCAGTTCTTCGAGGTATCCACGTTGCGTTAGTCCCGCCGTCGAATCTCCCCTCGGTTTCCTTCGCACCCTCGCCCGAAGAACAGAATTCGACCAATCACCGCCCCAGGCAGTTCGAGTTTTGGCTAAAAAAAACCCCCCCGTGATTGGTCACGAGGGGGCACAAACGAGGAGAAAAAAATGAAATCCACCCAACGAATGCTGTACGTTTCCGGGTGCCGCTGAACGAGGCCAACGTTGCGCCAAATTGCCGGCTGACTTCGCTCCCGTCCTGAAGGGCGCCCTTCGGACTCAGAACCCAGGATTCTTCTCTCTTGTAGTCAAAACTCTGCTATCGCCAAGAAATCTCAATTATAGATTTGGAAGCGATCCGTGCAACTTTTTTCCGAAAAGTCCCAGTTCACCATCTCGGGAGATGCAAGAGATGCCACAACGCATTTTTTACGAACGGAATCTCGCTGCCTGAATCCTCTGTGCGGTTCGGCTTGCAAATAAAAAAGGGCGTCAAGGTGACTGACGCCCTTCCGTAAAATGAAGCAAGTAAAAGGAGAAATGGGTATCTTGGTACCTAGCCTCCTTTTTTCGCCGCTCGCGGGAGCAGCCTTCCTCCCCGGGAAGGATTGACCAAATCCTCCCCCACCCTTTCGTTTCCTACCCTTTCGTATCCCAGACTCACCGCTCCATACCCTTACTTTCAACCAAGCTCAGGCCCATCTGCTAACGTGATTATCATGCATATGTCGTTCCAAGAGCAAAGGAAGATCGCAAGAAATTATAAAATAAATACTTATAGAAAATACGGCCAGGTGACCGAGTCTCGCTCTAGGTTGATTTATGGCCTCCTTTAGCCGATGCACCGGAGATGAATAAAGCAAAGTTTGTCAAAATATACACTTGGGACTATAGAAGGAAATCAGCCGGCGGTCTGGCCCGGCAATTGTAAATGGCCACAAGATAGCCGTTTCTTGCTGGAGGTAGGTAGATAACCGGAGGCATTTGGAAAGATCGAGACTAGCCCCGCGGAACATACCGGCGACTCCGCGCTACCGGAGGTCCTTCAGGACCGCAGGATTTCCCTCTTTTTCTTGCAATTCACGCAGAGCGTGGCGAAAGGAAGGGCTTCTAGGCGCTCGAAGGAGATATGGTCGCCGCAGTCTTCGCAAGCACCGTAGGTTCCGTCCTCGATCCTCACCAAAGCCCGATCGATCTGATCGATCGTATCCGAACCAACCGCCATGATCTCACAAACCGAGTCCGTGTCATGCGTGTCCGAAGCCATCTCCTCGAGATCCGCCAAGTGATGCTTGTCTGCAGCCTCTAGCTCGCTAAGCTCCGTGCGCAGATAGTTGGTGAGCGACTGTTTCTTCTTCAAAAGCTGCTCTTTGAACACTTTCACGTGTTCTTGGAGTCGCTTCATCTCAGATTTGGGGCGATCTTTGACTACTTTGGCCTTTGCGGGCTCTTTCACCTTGGTCTTGGCCGACTTGATGTTCGGGCTCTTCATCTTCTTCATCTTATCCGCCCCTTTTCGCGCGTGTCCTTTTTCAACCATTGCCGCTCGTCGGGTAGGTCCTTCAGATTCCGGAAAAGGCCCTTGCGCGCCTTAGCCGTCGACCAAAAAGAGAAGCATGTTACAGCCTCAGGATCGACCGATCAAAGCAATTCTCACCGCTCGGAGCTGCAACTGGCGCCCCGCAAAGCGCGAACAGAAAACAGAGCAGACCCATGCGGCTCGGGTTCGACGACTCTATGCTTTCCCACGGTGCACGGACGTACCAGCAGGGCAACGGATCGCTAAAAACAAGGCTTCATTTATCGGCTGGTTTCTCCTTTTTCCGTATTCCCGCATTTGGTAGATTCCCCGCTTCCTTCCGGAGAGCTTGGTTCAAGGAGTCTCACGATGTCCGCCGGGATTTTGACAGGTAATGCCCTGATCGGCCAATCAGGCGGACCCACATCCGTCATCAACCAAAGTCTCGTCGGAGCGGTGAGGGAAGCGTCGAGGCATTCCGAAATCACGGGTTTCTATGGCGCTCTCCATGGCGTGCAAGGCGTGCTGAAGGAGGAACTGATCGACTTGCAGGCCGAGTCGCAAGACACGCTCGAACAGGTCGCGCGGACCCCGTCAGCGGCTCTTGGCTCAGTGCGCAAGAAGCCAACCCCCCAGGAATGTCGCGAGATCTTTTCCGTCTTCAAAGCCCACGAGATCCGGTATTTCTTCTACATCGGGGGGAATGATAGCGCGGAGACGGCGGACCTCCTCAGCCGTCTCAGTCTTGAGGCCGGCTTTGAATTGCGGGTCTGCCACATTCCCAAGACTATCGATAACGATCTGCTGGAGACCGACCACTGTCCTGGTTTCGGCTCGGCGGCGCGGTTCGTCGCTCTCGCCCTAATGGGGGACGATCTCGACAACCGGTCGCTGACCGGCGTGAAGATAGACGTGATCATGGGGCGCAACGCCGGGTTCCTCACTGCGGCGGCAACACTGGGACGTCGGCGAACCGACGACGGCCCGCATCTAGTCTATGTCCCCGAAGTGCCATTCTCTCTCGACAAGTTCTGCCGAGATATCGACACTACGATGCGCAAGCGCGGCCGGTGTGTTATCGCCGTCGCGGAGGGTATCGTAGACGCAAAGGGCGAGTCGATCTATAAGAGCGGGGAAGTGGATTCGCACGGCAACGTGCAACTCTCCGGAAGCGGCGCGCTCGGCGACTTCCTTGCCACGATTGTGAAGAAGCAACTCGGGATCTCTAGAGTCCGTTCCGATACGTTTGGATACTTGCAGCGGTGCTTTCCCGGCGTGGTTTCCCCCGTGGACGCGGAGGAGGCCCGGCGCGTCGGCGTCGCGGCGGTGCGCGCGGTCACCGAGGAAGGCCATCAGGGAGGCTCGGTATCACTGCAGCGCGCTGAAACCTCCGGCGCGTACGAGTGCAGGACTCGGATCGTTCCCCTGGAGAAAGTTGCGAAGAAGACGCGCCGTCTCGACGACGCGTTTCTCGACCCCAGCGGCGCCGATGTAACAGTCGAATTTCTTGAGTATGCGCGACCGCTTGCAGGGGACCTCCCCGAAATCGGACGCCTCGCCGCGCAGCGGATCATGAAGCGAACCGGCGGGCGGAGGTAGACCCACCGACGGGCCCGAAGGACGGGGCCCCGAAGATGGACGAGCGAATCGAACTCGAGGAACGCCCCCCGCCGGCCTCCCTCTGGGGCCGTTTCCGTTATTTGGGGCCAGGGCTCATCGTCACCGGATCCATCGTCGGCTCGGGCGAGCTGATCCTGACGACAAGCCTGGGGGCGCAGGCCGGTTTCACTCTCCTTTGGCTCATAATCCTGAGCTGCATCGTCAAAGTATTCCTGCAGATCGAACTGGGGCGTTACGCAATCTCCTCTGGAGAAACGACCCTCGATGGGTTCCAGCGCGTACCGGGGCCGCGGCTATGTGTCTCGTGGATCGTATGGTGCTGGTTCGCTATGGCGATCGCGAGCGTCATTCAGCTCTCCGGCATCCTCCTTTATGCCGCCGAACCCTTCGTCATGCTCTGGAGGAGCACATCGTTGCACTTGTGGACGCCATCGATCGCCCTCGCAACCATGGTCCTCCTCTCGACCGGCCGCTACCGGATCGTCGAGCTACCGACGACCATCATGGTCTTCCTTTTCACAATGGCGTCGTTGCTTATCGGCCTCTCGCTGCAGGGAACTGAGCTGTACGCCATTAAGGGGTCGGATCTCATGAGCGGACTCCGCTTCGCCGTCCCCGAAAGAGAGGATTGGCTCAACCTCGCGATCGGTGCTTTCGGCGTCACCGGCGTCGGGGCCACCGAGCTTGTCTGGTATCCATACTGGTGCATGGAAAAGGGCTACGGAAAGTTCGCCGGCCCGCGGCGGGAAGGACCCGACTGGGTGGAGCGAGCCCGAGGATGGATCCGCGTGATGCAGACGGACGCTTGGGTATCGCTCGTCGTCTATACATCGGCGACCGTCGCCTTTTATTTTCTCGGAGCCGCCGTTCTCAATCGCGACTTCCTTGCCGGCCGGGGAGAGATCCCCAGCAACGACAAGCAGTCGTTGGAAACGCTAGGTGCCATCTACACCCGCACGCTCGGGCGTTCTCTTGGTGAGGCGGTCTTCATCGTCGGCGCGTTCGCCGTTCTCTACTCGACCTTCTTCGTCGCCACCGCATCGGGAGCGAGGCTTTTCGCCGATTTCGGTCGCGTGGTCGGCTGGTTCCGCTTCCGGAACGAGGATCACCGCCGCCGGTGTGTGGCGATTCTGTGCCTGCTCATCCCGATCTTCTGCTGGATCGTCCAGTTCTCTTTTCGCGAACCCCGGACGCTGATCCTCATCGGCGCCATCGGTCAGTTCTGCATGTTACCCTTCATCGCTTTGGCGACCGTCTATCTCCGGTATTGCCACACTGATCCGCGCATCCGACCCAGTCGAGTAGCGGACAGCTTCCTCTGGGTTGCGTTCGGTTTCATGTCCGCCTTCGGGATCTACAAGGCCATCGATGAACTGAGAAAGGTCTTCTCCGCATAGATGCCTCCCGAGCGGATCCTCGTAGCGATCACGGGGCACGGCTTCGGTCATGCGACGCGGTCGATGGCGATCGGAGCCGAGCTTCGAGCTCGATTTCCGAATCTAGAGGTGACGTACTCCACGGCGGTCGTCCAGCCATTTCTCGAGAAGACCGCCGGTGGTTCCCTTGCCAAGTTCCGGCCTGGAGCGGCGCCAGGAGACCCGTTCTCGCACCGCGATCGTCCATACGAGCCCGGGACGATCGAGAAGAGCTGCTTCGAGGTCGATCCGGCCGGAACCGCGGCGGCCTACCGGCGGTTCTTCGCGGGCCGGGACGCTCTCCTCCATGAAGAAGTCGAGTTCCTCCGCGCCGGCGGCTTTCGCGCCGTCGTCTCCGACATCGCGGCCCTTCCGATCGGCGCGGCAGCGCGGATCGGAATCCCCTCGATCGCGGTTTCAAACTTCACATGGGACTGGATCCTCGAACCCATCCTCAGCGGCCGGCCGGATGGAGGTTCGATCCTCGATGGCCTGCGCGCCGACTATGCAGGTGCCGAGCGGTTTCTCCGCCTCCCCTTCCACCAACCCTCGCACCCGTTCCTCCGCGTGGAGGACGTGCCGCTCGTCGCCCGATCCCCCTCTCTCTCGAGCAAGGAAGTTCGGAGCTTTCTCGGGCTTTCCGAGAAACGCGACCGGCCGCTCGTTCTGGTCACCATCGGCGGCTTCCAGGCGAAGAACTGGCCCCCGATCGAGGTGAAGGGCTGCCGGGGGTTCGATTTCGTCGTCGTCGGCAACCTCCCGGTCGATCCTCGCGGCTCGAAGACGGTCCACCTTCCCGAGGTGCTGCCGCACGGTTTGGGGTTTCCCGACCTCGTCGGGGCGGCGGACGTTCTCCTGGCCAAACCGGGCTACGGAACTTGCTCCGAATGCGCCGCGGCGGGAAATCCCATGGTCGCCGTCGAACGCCGGGGCTTTCGCGAGTCCGCATGCCTCGAGGAGGGCATGCGGCCCCTGGTTCCGTACCGTGTCCTTTCTCTCCCCGACTTCTTCGCCGGGACGTGGGAATCGGCGCTGGACGAGGCGCTTGCGGCGCAGCCGGCGGCCCCGGTTCCGGCCGGCGGCGCGGCGCGGGCGGCGGAGCGCATCGGCGAGATCCTCGGGCTGTGAGATCAAGGCTCCCGCGAAGATTTGTGGGGAATCTCGGCGATTGTGCGGCCCCCTTCTTCGATCCAGTAGGTCGCGCCGCCGGGCAAGGGCCCGAGTTTGTCGATCCTGCCGCTCGGCCACAGGATGCGGACACCATCCGCTCCGGCGCGGCCGCCAAGCCCGAAGTGCGCGGCTGCATCGCTCGATGAGAGGTATCCTCCACCTCGTGAGACCTCGCGGACGGCGAGCGCTCCGCCCATTTCCACCTCCACCTTGGCTCCGATCCCTTCGCGGTTCGATGCGACCCCTCGAAGCCGAATCACGATGGCCTGCCCCACGCGGCCGGACCGGTTCTGCAGCAGGACCGGGGGCGCATCGAGGACGGTGATGGCAATGTCAAGGTCACCGTCGTGGTCGATATCCCCCACCGCGGCTGAGCGGTGGGCGCGCGGCCGGGCGATGTCGGGCCCCAAGGTGGAATCGACCCGCCGGAAACGCCCACGACCGTCGCCACGATAGAACAGGATCGACTGCTCGTAACTCCAGGACGGATTCAAGTCGCGCGCCCGCGGATGGACGTGCCCGTTGACCACAAAAAGGTCCAGGCCGCCGTCCTGATCGTAGTCGAGGAACTTTGCCGCCCAACCAAGAGCGAGGTAGGCTCCGTCCGCCAGGCCGGAGGAATGGACGCGAGAGACATACCCGCCGGCTCCCAGATTCTCCCAGTAGGAGTTGAGCTCCTCCGTGTAGTTCGAGACGAAGATGTCGGGCCGACCGTCGCCGCTCGAGTCGGCGATGTCGATCCCCATCCCCGACTGAGCTTGGGCGCTGTCCCCCAGGGCGCAGCCGGTCTCGAGGGCGATATCCTCGAAGGTCCCGTCGCCCTGATTCCGCCAGAGGAAGTTGGCCGCCGTGTCGTTCGCTGCGTAGATGTCCGGCCAGCCGTCGCCATCGATGTCCGCCGATGCCGCACCAAGCCCATAGGGATTCTCCTGTCTTCCCATCCCCGCCTGATGCGAAACCTCCTCGAAACGACCTCCACCCTTGTTGCGATAGAGAAGGTGCGGAAGCGGCCTGTGCATCGAGGGGCCGCAGGAAATCGGAACCGATTTCTCGATGCACGGTTTGCCGCCGTTTGGGAGGCGCGCGAAATCGAATTCCACGTACCGGGCGACGTAGATATCGAGCAGGCCGTCGCGGTCGTAGTCGAGGAAGACTGCGCTGGAGGCGAGGCCGCCCTCGTTGAAGCCTGCATCCCGGGCGCATTCGGTGAACGTTCCGTCGCCTTCGTTCCGCCAGAGAAGCGGCGGCCCCAGCGCGCCGATAAAGATGTCCGGATCACCATCGCTTTCGATGTCCCCCACCGCCACGCCCGTGGCCCAACCATCGAAGCGGATGCCGCTCGGTGCCGTCGCGTCGTCGAATCGGCCGTCTTCGCGCTGTCTGTAGAGGGTCACCCCGGGTCCGGGGTACAGTTTTCCCCCTTGGATCCGCCCCGCGTTGGCGAAGAAAAGGTCCAGCCTTCCATCGAGGTCGAAGTCGAGCATTCCGGCGCCGCTCCCGATGTTCTCGAGGATCAAGAGCTTCTCTGGCGATCCGGCGGAGAGCGGCTTCGTCAGGCCCACCGCCGCGGCGATGTCGACGAAACCACGCCCCGAGTGCTCTCCGACATCCGGCGCAGACGACAGCGAGACCGGGCGCGATGCCGCCGAACGGAGGAAAAGCCACGCCGCCGCTCCGGCTCCGGTGGCGAGCAGGACCAGCACCGCAAAGAGTCGATTTCTCGATCCGCGAGAACCCTCCCTCATTTCTCCTCCGGGGAGCGCCGGCCGTGGCGGCGGATGAGATCCTCCAGCTCCCGGCGTGCCTCGGCGTGCTCGCCGTCCCCCCGCAGGATCTTCCGGTAGTGGAGCGCGGCCTCTCTATACCGACCGGAGGCGGCCAGCGAACGGGCGAGCAGGTGCCGGGCGGAAACACGCAGCGGCTCACGGCCGAGCGCTTTCCAGGCGAACCGCTCGGCTTCCTGAAGGTCCCCGCGGCGGAATTGGTGCGAACCGAGCTCTTCAGCGATGGCCGCGTTCTGCGGATCGGCCAGATGCCTTTGGTTCAGCTCGTAGGCGATCCGGAGGTCTTCCTGCTGCGCGCGATGGAGATCCCGAAAGCGGGCGAGAGCCTCCTTGGCCTCCGCCGGCCTTCCGAGCCGCCGGAGGACCGTCCCGAGCCCGAAGAGGGCTTCGGGGAACTTCGGATTGGCGCGCAGGGCGGCTTCGAACCGCTCTCGAGCGCGGTCCAACCGCTCCGCCCGAAGCTCGACGCGCCCGAGCAGCTCCTCGACTTCCGCCGTCGCGGCGACACCCCGCGTCCTTTCGAAGAGGCTTCGGGCCGAGTCGAGATCGTTCAGCTCGAGAAGAGCCCAGCCTTGGTAGAGGAGGCTGTAATAGTCGTCGGGGGCGGACCGGACCGCTTCGACGAAGTACGGAACCGCCCGACGGCGGTCTCCTCGATGAAAGAAGACCAAGCCGAGGTGATGGGCGGCGCCGGGCCGGCCGGCCGCACGCGCTATCTCGAGATGCGGTGCCGCCTCCTCTTCTCGCCCCTGGAGAAAGAGGATGATGCCGCGCACTTCTTCGACCCGTCCGTGAACGACCGGATCTCCCGGGCCCGAGTATCGCTCGATGGCGGCGGAGGCCGAGGCGGCATCCTTCATCTCCAGGAAGCACTCGGCGGCCGCCAGGGCGGCTTCGATCCCCCTTCCATCCCCCGGGGCGCCGGCCGCGGCGCCGCGAAAAGCTTCGGCCGCCGCTTCCCAGTCGAGAGCCTCACGCGCCGCGCCTCCCAAGGCCAGTTGGAGACGGATTTCAGCGGTGGAGCCGGCTGGAGGCCGGTCTCGCTCCAGCGCATCCTTGAGAAGGAGCGCCGCCTGCTCGGCCCGCCCGGAGGCGAGCAGCGCGTCGGCTTGCGCGAGGCGATCGTCTATTGAAGGATCGGCCAGGAGGCAGAAAAGAGGGATACACCACATGAATTCAGAGGCCGGCAAACCCCCCGAGCCTCACGGACAACGCACCTGGGCGGCTTGACAGGCCAGGTTTGCCTCCGGATGCGGATCGGGCCCACAGCGGGGATAGGGAGCCGGAATGCTCGGGCCGTGGAGAAAAAGGAAGTGAAGAATGAATATGGCGTCGGTCGCATCGATCTGAAGGTCTCCATCGGCATCACAGGCTGAGAGGCAGACCGGGCTCAGGCCCGCGAAGAAGAGCCACTGGATGATCCGGATCGGATCGATCAAGTTGCAACGCCCATCGTTCGACGCATCGCCACGAAAGAAAATCGGCCCACCCGAGACGACGTTGATCTCTACCTGGAGCGATGTCTGGTTGCACGCGCGCTGTGTGGTGCCATCGATCGTCACGATGTTGCGTACCGGCGGATTGGGCCCGGCGGGTTGCAGTCCATCTTCGAACCGGATCGGAGGAGGCACGAGACGGCCGGGTTCGTCGTGGGGAGCCACGAGCGAGTATCGCGCCGTCAAGACCGTCAGATCCACTTCAGCCGGGAGGGCAGTCGATCCGTCCAAGGAGACGATCACGGCGGAGATGAAGCCGGCGCCCGTTGCCCCATCGACCGCCCCTGCGTAGAGGAACCCCTGCCCCGGATCGACCCAATCCTCCGTGCCGGTCCCTTCGAAGCCGACATCGATGAGCCGGAAATAGTGGCGGTTGTGCTTCACGCTGAGCGACCAGCCCTCCGGCCCCGTCGCGCCGGAAATGCGCGCGCTCATCCGCACGGTCGCGTCGAAGCTCCAGTCCGTCCCCGCCGCCACATCGGCAACCAACTTCCAGGTGTCGCCCTCCTTCGTTGACCAACGGGATTTCAAATCGAGGCTGACCCCCTCGTTGCAGAGAGAAGCCAAAGGAGCGGCCCCTCGGGCCGTGAAGGGGCCTGCACCCCAGAAAAAGAGAACGAACGGCAAGGCGAAGAGTCTTACCGAACAGGCCATCGTGAAACAGTTTCCTTGCAGGGGACGTGATTCCGCGGCGGATTCCTTCGCCTGGAAATCGCCCTCCTCTCTCCGTTGTCAGAGGGGCAGAAGTGGCTATTATAAGCGCGCCCGCATCGTTGAATAGACCGCAGGCGATATTCTTTGAGCGAGAGACCGACTCAGTGAAGCGACCCGGGAGCTGGATTCTGTCCGTCGCGGCACTCTTCTGTCCCAGCCTGTTCTCCGGTTTCTATCCTGGGGGCCTTGCATTCGGTCAGATCGCCGTCGAGCCGCGATCGATCGATTTCGGCTCCCGAGGCCAAGGCGAACGCCCGGAGGTCGAGCTGACGATCCGCAACCTCGGGACGGAGGCTGTCGCCATCGGCGAGATGAAGCGGAGCTGCGACTGCATTCAGCTTTCTCCCGCCTCCCTACCTCCCCTCGGAGCCGGCCATTCGACTTCACTCAAGGTCTCCATGGGAAGCGGGCGGGCGATGGGCCGCCTCGACAAGTCCATCACGCTCACGCCGTCGGACCCTCGGTTTCCGGCGATCCAGGTGCCCGTCTCCATGCGCGTCCTCGATGAATTCGAAATGGAGCCTTACGGCATCCGGCTCGACGGAGTCATTGGTGGACCCGTGGAGAAGGCCGTGGTGGAGGTCCGCCGCCGGCGCACCGCCCCCTCCGGTCCTCTCGATCTCCAGATCAAGGCGATCCAGGGCCGTTTCAGCCGGCCGAGCGGTACCTACCTGCGCGCGGCGGTGGAAACGACAACTGCGGGCAAGAAGATCGTCGTCGAGTTGCCGCCCACTCATCCCGTCGGGCCCGTTTCCGCGGAAATCGAGGCCACCCTGAACGGAAGACCGCTCTTCGTCTCGGTCTCGGGTGAGATGTTCGCCTGGATCAAAGTGAGCCCGAACTACATCAACTTCAGCCGGGCGGAGGACGACAAGCCGGCCTCCAAAGAGCAGCAGGTCCTCCTTTCGGCACCCGATGGCAATGGATTCAGGATTCTAGAAGTCTCGGTCCGCCCGGGGCGCACCGCCGAGATCGGCCCGCGCCTGGATTTCTTCGTGGAGCCCGTCGGAGAAGGCGGAAAGACGACCGGCGCGGTGGCCGCTCCCGGGTCCTCTCCTCCGTCGGCGAGCCACAGGCTCACCTGCCGCGTGTCTCGGGTCGACCGGATGGCCAAGGTCTTTTCGGGCACCCTCGTTTTGAAGACGGACCATCCGAAGAAGCCGGAGATCGAGCTGCGCTACTCGGGCTTCTTCGCCGACCCCCCCGGGACGGGGAAGAAAGGCCCATAGACTCACTAATGAGCGAAGACACGAAGGCGTTTTCCTTGGCGGAGCTCGCGAAGCGCGCCGGCGGCGAGCTTGTCGGCGACGGCGCGCGGCGGGTAGGAGCCATCCGCCCGTTTGAAAGCGCCACCGCAGCCGATCTGGCCTTCCTCGACCCCAAGAACGTCAAGCTGGTGGCGGCGATCGAACAGTGCAAGGCCGGCGGCCTCATCACGGGGAGAACCCTTGCGCCCCCCCCGGGAATGAGCGCGATCCGGTTCGACCCGCCGCATCTCGGATTGAGCCGGATCATCTCGATCCTTCATCCGCGGCGTCGGGCAAAGGTCGGTGTGTCGCCGGCGGCCCAAGTGGAGGCCGGAGCGACCCTCGGGGAGGACGTGAACATCTACCCGGGGGCTTACATCGGACGGAACTCCGTCATCGGGGACCGTACGGATATCCTGCCGGGCGCGTGCATCGGCTCGGACTGCGCAGTCGGTTCGGACTGCGTCATCAACGCGCACGTAACGGTCTACGACGGCTGCACGATCGGAAGCCGCGTCATCATCCATGCCGGCGCGGTCATCGGCGCCGATGGCTTCGGCTTCGTACCGGAGCCGATGGAAGGGGACCATCGAGAGCCGATCCGCCACGCAAAGATCCCGCAGGTCGGCCGCGTCGTCATCGAGGATGACGTCGAGATCGGCGCCAACACGACGATCGACCGCGCCACGCTCGCCGAGACGGTCATCGGCCGCGGGACGAAGATCGACAACCTCGTCATGATCGCCCACAACTGCCGGATCGGTCGCCATTCGATCCTCGTTTCTCAGGCCGGCATCTCCGGTTCCGCGGAGCTGGGCAACTACGTCACGGTTGCTGGTCAGGCGGGCCTCGTCGGCCACATCAAAGTCGGGGACCGCGCGGTGATCGCAGCCCAGGCCGGAGTCACGAAGGACGTTCCGGCCGGAAAGACGGTCGTCGGCTCGCCCGCAATGGACTTCCGCGAGGGGCTGCTCGCCTATAGCTTGATCGAGAGGCTTCCAGAACTGAAGAAGAGCCTCAACGACCTTCGGCGCCGGGTGGAGAAGCTCGAAGCCGGATGCACGGAGGAAAGCGGCGGGGCACCTCCCCCGTCCTGATCGGCCGTTTCGACGGGTCGACTCACCCCCCTGAACCGCGGTACTCGACGGCCTCCTCCATCTCTCGGTCCAGGAGGGGTGCGAGCGTCCTCCAGTGGAACCTTTCCATGCTTTCCTGCATGTCGCCACGGTACTCGGCCCGCGCACCCTCGAGGGCCTCGCGAAGGAAGTCCTTCAAGTCCTCATCGCGGGGGTAGAGGAAAAACGGGTGGAGGTGGACGGGGACGATCTCGGGGTAACTCAGCCTCTTCGGGAGGATCGGGAGACAGCCCAGGAAGATGGCCTCGATGACGGACACGCCGAAGAACTCGTGGATCGCCGTGGAGACGACGTGGTCGCAGCGGCAGACGGCCTCGTAGTACTCGAGCGGATCGGCGAAGAAGCCGTAGTGCTCGATGCGGTCGCCGAGAGCCTGCTTGGCACGGGCGAAGACGGCGGGTTGGTTCTTGAAGGACTGGCCGCAGACGACCAGCTTGAACCCCACCCCCTCTTCCTTCAAGCGCACCATGGTATCGAAGAACAGCTCCGGCCCTTTGTCGTACTCCCACCGATGGTTCCAGAGGATCCGGGGCATTGCACCCGCCCGGCCGGGGCTGCGGCTGCGCACGGCTTCGTGCGGAGCGAAGTCGACGCCGACCGGAAAAACCGCGGATCGCGACGGCAGCGCTTCGATGAGGCTCTGGGGGATGTGATCCGGCATCCTCTGGAAAACGTTCCGCACGGACGCGAAGAATCCTTCGCGATGGTACTGAGAGTTGAAGAGCAAACGGTCCGCCGCCAGAGCGGTCGAGACGTTGATCCACCCGTAATGGAAGTCCACGGGGGCATGCTGGCCGAGCGGGTACGTGATCTGGTTCTCGTGGAAGTAAACGACGGCCGGCAGGTCCCCGAAACGCCGTGGGGCAAGCGCGCGCCAGTCCGGCAGGTTGAGGAAGTCCGAGGTCAGCACCACATCGGCACCGACCCGTGCATCGACGGCCCGGGCTCGTTCGGCAAAGTGGTAGGCGGAGCCTCGCATGCGCCACTTCCACTTCCGCGGCGGGAGGGTCCAGAGTTCGACCTGGTGGCGGGAATAACGCCGGTAGCCTTCGAGAAAGGTCCGATGGGACAGGCCGAAATAGGGCTCGATCGCCAGGATGCGAAGCGGTCGGGTCGCGGTCATGCCCGCTCGGCCCGACGGTCGCCTCTTCTGGGCCGGGTCCCCTCGGTTTGGACCTGCGCGAATCGTTCCACCGCCTCTCCTCTCATTCTCCTCTCACCGTATTGCCTGGACTTTGTGCTCCTGCTACCATAGGCCGCTCTCAGGTTTTGGATACGATGTATTCTCGAACCCCTCCGGAGGCAAGCACTCTTGGGAGCCGCTGACAGTTATTTTCAAAAGGCCGACCTCGCGCTGAAGAAGCACAACTACGAGTACGCGATCGAGCTGTTTCTTCAGGGGTTGTCCATCGATCCTAAAATCACCGCGCGCAGGCGCCAGCTCCATCAGATCGAGACGCTGGCAATCCAGGAAAAGGGGGGCAACCCAGCCGGCGGCATGGCCACCAAACTCAAGGTGATGGGAAACGAAGCGCAGGTGAAGAAACTTCACTTCCAGAAGAAGTACGACGAAGAAGTGATCGAGATCGAGAAGATCCTGCGCCACCAACCCCAGAACGTAGGTGCGCTTAATGCGCTGGCCCAGGCCCTGGAGCTGATGGAGGTCCACGATGGGGCGATCGCCACGTACGAAGAGATCATCGCTCTCAACAAGACCGACGTGGAGGCATTCCGGAGAATGGGGAAGCTCCTTGATAAGATCGGCGATGTCGACAAGGCCATCGAATGCTGGGAGAAGGTCAAGCTCTACAAGCCGGAGGACAAGGAAGCCGGCAAAGCGATCCGCGACCTCTCGGCCGCCAAGATGGTCAAACAGCAAGACGATCGCAAGAAGGCCGGCGGCGACGAATCCTTCCGTGCCTTGCTGAAGGACCAGTCGGAATCGGAGGAGCTACAGAAAAAGCAGATGATCATCCGCACCGACGAGGATCGAAAGCGGGCGATCCGATTCAAGGTGGAAGAGATCAAGAAGGACTCTCAGAACTCGAGGCTCTGGCGCGAGCTAGGCGCCCTCTTCCAGGATCTGAAGGAGTGGGCGAAGGCGGAGGAATCGTTTCGCAAGGCGATGGAGGTGAATCCTCAGGACCTGTACGCTGTGGAGAAGCTCGGAACCCTGAAGGAAACCCGCCTCGACCTTGAGCTGGAGGAATTGCGCAAGAAGATCGAGGCTTCCGGCAACGGAAACGTCGATCCGAGTCTCCTCGATCTATTGCCCAAGAAAGAGGAGGAGGTCCGGAAGTTCAAGCTGACGGAGTACGACCGCCGTTGCGCGGCACACCCCACAGACTACGAGTTGAAGGTCAAGCTTGGAAAGGTCCTTCGCGAGTCCAGAAAGTTCGACGAGGCCATCGGCCAGTTCCAGAAAGCCGTCAAGGACCCGAAGCTGAAGGTGGTCTCTCACACTCAAATCGGCCACTGCTTCGTCGAAAAGGAGCTGTATGACCTTGCGATCGGCCAGTTCTCGAGCGCGCTCTCCGGTGTCGCCGACATCGACTCCGAGGTCGGCAAGGACATCAAGTATTCGCTGGCAGACGCGAACGAGCGAAAGGGCGATCACAACCCCGCGGACGCCTCCCGCCGCAAGGCTGATTATCTGACCGCCATCGACCTCTTCCAGCAGATCATGTCGATCGACATCGCCTACCGCGACGTCTCGGGGCGGGTGGACAAGCTGCGGGAGAAGGTCGCCGGCGTCGGCGTCGCGTAACCGCTCCTCGGGCCTTCGGCCCGCGAGCGGTTACGGCCGTGCGTTCAGTCGCCACGCAGGCTCCCTAATGAGGGGGTTCCTCCGTCCGTGGGGCGGCCCAGCGCGGGCGACGCACTCCGTGCTGAGTGCCGGTAGTACGCCGGTGTGTTTCGACCCGGGCGTTGGACCGCGCCAATCGCCACGCAGGCGCTGGCCTTGCCCCAACCGCCGGCAGGCTCCCTGAAGGGGATGATCTGCGGTCCGCACGGCTCCCGACCGGGGCAAACGCACTCCGCGGTAGGTTCCTTGCCCCTGTAATGAAAGGTCTCCCGGGTGAACGGTTAAGGCATCGCAAAGGCAAACGAGCTTCGCGACGCCTCCAACGAACGACCGCCGCAGGAGAAAGCGCTTGTCAGAAGGCGGAGCGCGGATTAATATCCCAAACTTTCGCCGGCGGTCCCGGCGGTGGAATCGATCCAGGAAACTCATGGCCCACTGCAAACAGGCACTCAAGAGGATTCGTCAGTCGGAGAAACGCCGGATTCGGGGCAAGAGCGCGCGCAACGAGATCAAGACGCTCGAGAAACGCATCGCCGAGGCCATAACCCGGAAGGACGAGGCGCAGGCTCGCAGCCTTCTCTTGACCGCCCACTCCAAGATCGACAAGGCCCGCAAGGTCCACATCTTCCACCGCAACGCCGCGAACCGGCAGAAATCCAGGTTGGCCCTGCTGGTGAACCGGATCGCGGCCGGCGCAACGGCCTAGAACCCCCCACCGTTCCAGTTTTTCGGACCTCGTGGCGAGCCATCGACCGAATCCGGGCGCGATTTTTCGTCGCTTCGTCCGGGCCGCTCGGTTCGAATCCGAGGCTACGGTCCTGCGACGGGAACCTTCAAGTCTTCTCCATCGCGGCGCCGATAACCTCTTTGGTGGAAAGAGGGTGATCCCCGTGATCCGGCATCGGAGGAGCTGAACATGCCCCCCTTCGTGAACGCTCGCATTCTTCTCTCGAACCTCGGTCGCACTCCGCGGCTCCTGGCCCTGTTGCCGTTCGCCATATCGCTATCGGGGTGCTGGACCAGCTTGACGACGCCGAAAGAGAGCTTCCTGTACGAGCCGAGCGACAAGGCCACGCCGGTGGTCGAGGCCCCTCGGTACCAGAAGATGCTCGAGGAGATCGAAGCGAAGAACGGCCCTGAGCTGTACAGGCTCGTCGTCGGGACGCGCTTGCTCTTGGAAGTCTACGGCCACGGCATCCGCGAGACGATTCACGTCCGTCCGGACGGACGCGTCGACCTTCCGCTCATCGGCGATGTGGTCGCGGAGAACAAGACGATTCCCCAGCTCAAGCAAGAGATCTCGGGTCTATATCAGCCGTTCTTCCAGCAGAAGCCGCAGATCATCATCAACACCGAGCGCGACAGCGACGTCGTCGCTACGGGAGTGAGAGCCGGGGACGTCTCGGTGATCAATCCCGCGGCCTCCGGCATCGGGAACAGCTCGGGAGGTGTGGTGAACATCTCGGGCGACGAGCGCCTCTCGCAGGTGCTTGCGACGGTGAACGCGCTCAACCCGAGGTCGGAGTGGCGACAGATCGCGGTGATCCGACAGGACCGGGCGCGCAAGGACAGCGTCATCGTCCTCTGCGACCTCGAGCGATTGCTCAAGTACGGCGATCTCCGCCAGGACTTGCGGATGCGCAACGGGGACATCGTCTTCATCCCGATCGAACGGAACACCGTCCTTCAGGAAATCTGGGCCACCTTTAACCTGGTCGCCCAGCTCACGAGCGACGCCAACACGATCACGGACTACATCGAGCGGATCGAGCGTTACTGATCGACCGACAAGGATCGACCCCCGCCTCGAACCGATATCCCTTCACCTTTGCCCGGCTGCGGCGATCTTCACGAATTCGAATTCCCCCACCCGCAATGCGACCGTGGCCAGCCCTCCTTCGATGAGCCGCGCCACAGCCCTCTCGTAGGCTTTGCCCGAACCTTCGAAGACTCCGTTGCGCGCCGTCGAATGGATCAGGTATCCGATCCCCTCCTCGCGCAACCGCTGGGCCAGCTCGACCGGCGGATCACCTCGGAGGAAGTTGATCCAGCCCTGGTTGCACCAGAGCGGAAGGACGTTCCCGGGGAAAATGTAGTAGTTCTCGTACGGATAGCCGATGCCTTCCCGCGGATCCACGCTCTTGATCACCTGCTCGACGACCTCCCACTCCGGCAGGCGCGCATGGAGGGCGGTGCGGCTCGGCGAGGCCCACAGGAGATGCGCCGTGGACAGGGCGAGATAGCAGAACGATCCGATGGCCGTGAGGAGCAAGGCGGCGGTGTGGACCGCCCCAGCCGTGCGAAAACGAGATGCGGCTCGAAAAGCCAGGGCCAGCGCCGGACAGAAAAGCACGAAGAACGGAAACCAGTACCTCGATGAGAACGGTGCCATGAAATAGCACCAGATGAGGCCCACGCCGGCCACCGCGGCGAGAGCACGGGCCGCCTCGATGCGCCTGAACACGCGCGGAAGCAGCGGCAGCAGCATCAAGAGGAAAGGGCTGAAGAAGGAGAAGCAGTCCTTCCCGTAGTTGAGGAACAAGCTCCGCGCGTAGGCGGCCACTTTGGGGAGAGAGAAATTCGACGCCGTCTCGGGCTGATAGCCGGGTACCGCGTTTTCGAAGGTGAGGTGCTTCCCGATCCCGAGGAGCGGCCAGAGAGGATCCCCGAGATAGTAAAGGCTCCGCCACCACCAGAGCGAGCCCAGGAGTAGCGCCGGGGCGAGGGCCGCGGCCATCGAGGCAGCCATCCGCGCCGCTGTCGGCGAGATCGGCTCGCCGGGAAGAGGCCCCACCCGGGCGCCGGCGCGCCGGAGGGCCAGCCACAGGGCGGCTGCCAGCACCGGCAGAAGGATCCAAGCCGTCTGTTTGATGCCGACCGCGATTCCCACCGCCATGCTCGCGGCGACGAGAGCCTTTGTGCCCGCGCCTCGACAGAAAGCCCAGAAGAGGAGCGTCCCGAGGAGCAGCGCGTGAGCGAGGGGAATCTCCGCGTAAGGGAAGTGCAGTTTGTAGACCGCCCAAGGGGAGAACGCGTAGATGAAGAGCCCGATCCGGGCCGTACGCCGACCGAAAAGCGCCGATCCGAGGCCATGGACAAGGCCATAGTTCAGGAACCCCCAGAGCATGGGGAAGAGCTTTCCCAGAACGTCGGAGTGGAGAAGCATCCCGAAGGCGATGTAGAGATGCGGGTTTTGCGGCAGCATGCAGGAGGGAGGGAGACCATAGAGCGGCTCGATCCCGCCCGTCTCGGCCATCCGGCGCGCCACGGGAAAGTGGTAGGAGAGCTGATCGGCTCCCATCGGATAATTGACCGCGTCGACGATCTGGGTGAGGCACAGCGCCCCGAAGAGAAGCACGAGACTGCGGTTCACCCACCCGTGGCCTCCTCGCAGCGCGAGAACGTCGCGGCACAGGGCGCGGCACGCGGCGCGCAGCCCCGCCAGCCCCATCGCGGCGAGCGCGGCGTACAGGGTCCAGGCGGTCCATCGGTTGAGGGATCCGGCGGCCCCGAGGAGAAAGAGGACCGGAGCTAGAGTCCACACTCCCAAGCTGGTCGCGAAGCACGCCGATCCGAAGAACCGGCTCGGAGGCCGTCCATTCCTGAAGATCGCCCTCGCGAGATGCGATCCAAGCCAGTGGAGGCCTAGGACCAGAGGCAGGAAGATGAGCGGCGCGAGGATTCGTTCCATCGGGAAGACTCCGTGCTCCTCCGTGTTCCCGAACGGCCTACCCGCCGAGCCTCCGGAAGAGGCCGGAGAGAAGCGACGGTACCTTCAGCCAGTAAACGCCGGCGTTCCAAAAGTAGATCCCGAAGTAGACCGCGAATGCGGCCGCGCTCCAGACGGCGAGCGCGACAGCAGCCGGTCTCCGTGGCCGGAGCGTCCGGCCGCCTCCGCCGGGCGACTCGACGAGGCGGAGTCGTGCCCCGGGCATGGTCGCCGACCGAAGACGCAGTTTCGTCGGAGCGGAAAGCATGAAATAGTTATCGGCTTATCTTCGAGGCCTCGTGAGACGGTTCGAGCCGAAGTGGCTCCGCACTGCTGCACGCGGCACGGGCTGTCGCTTGACGGCCCCCCCTCCGTTCCTATAATCCCGTGTCTCCGATCGGTCGTTACGCTGGGCGGATAGCTCAGTTGGTAGAGCAACGGACTGAAAATCCGTGTGTCGCCAGTTCAATTCTGGCTCCGCCCACCAGAGGAATCGAAAGGGCCTAGGACGACGAGTCTTGGGTCCTTTTTTGGTGATCGTTCGCCGGGCGTGGCCGCCCGGAACGGTTACGATTTTCGTGTAGCCGTTCAGCGGCGATAAGCTGCCGCGCTGGAAGCCCTTTCGCGGCACGGGCGGCTACCGCGGTCAGCTTCTCGCCGCGTTCTCGGGGAGCGGATAAGCCGCCCGCGATTCGCCGGGAAAGGTGATAGCGCACGTCTCGGACGAGCTTCATCCGCGATGGGGCCCGTGCGGGCCGCTGAACGGATACTCTTTTTTTGGCAGGCTGAATGCGGGTCCTGGGAATCGAAACAACCTGCGATGAGACCGGCGTGGCCGTCGTCGAGGACGGCTATCGCATCCTCGTCAACCGAGTCCTCTCCCAGGTCCCCCTTCACGAGAAGTTCGGCGGCGTGGTGCCGGAAATCGCCAGCCGGGCCCACGTCGAGACCATCACCCGGATGGTCGAGACCGCTCTGGCCGACCTGTCGATCCCCCTTCCTCCCGCCGGCCGAGTCGATGCCATCGCCGTCGCCTATCGCCCGGGGCTCGTGGGCTCGCTCCTCGTCGGCGTCACGGCCGCCAAATGCCTCTCGTGGGCCTGGGGGCTCCCCCTCGTCGGCGTCGATCACCTTCACGCGCACATCTACGCCGGAGCCATGGCCGACCGAGGCCCCGGATCCTCCCCTCCCATCGAGGAGGATTTCTTTCCGGCGATCGCCATGGTCGTCTCGGGCGGGCATTCCGCGCTCTACCTGAGCGACGGATGGACGCGTCACGAGAGGATCGGCTCCACGACCGACGATGCGGTCGGCGAGGCCTTCGACAAAGCGGCGGCCGTCCTTGGCCTCGGCTACCCGGGCGGCCCGCAGATCTCGCGCGCCGCCGTGGCCGGTAATCCGTGCGCCTTCGAGTTCCCGCGCACGCTCCTCGACTCCGATTCCCTCGACTTCAGCTTCTCCGGAATCAAGACGGCCGTCCTTTACGCCTCGCGGGGACAGAACGCGGGCCGCGGCGCGCCGCTCCGGCCCGACGTCAACATCGCGGACCTCGCCGCCTCCTTCCAGGAAGCCGTCGTGGACATGCTCGTCGCCAAGCTGCGCCGGGCGCTGCGCCGCCAGGGACTCCGCAAGGCGATCGTCGGCGGCGGGGTGGCCTCCAATCTCCGTTTGCGCGAGCGGCTCGACCGGCTCGCGGTCGAGGACGACTGCGAGATACACTACCCCGACTTTCGTCTTTGCACGGATAACGGAGCCATGATCGCCGGGCTCGGCTGCCGCCTCCTGGAGGAGGGCCGGCGGCACGACCTCTCTCTCGACGCGGACCCGGTGGCGGCGCGCTGAAGGACCGGAGTCGAAGGAGATTCCGCCATGACCGAAGAAAAGATCCGAGACCTCCTCAAGCGAGTCGCATCCCATGGGCTCTCGGTCGAGCACGCGGTCCGCGAGCTGAAGCACTTGCCTTTCCAGGTCCTCCCGCACGCGCGGATCGACTCCCATCGTGCGCTCCGCTGCGGTTTCCCGGAGGTGATCTTCTGCCCCGGGAAGAGACCGGCGGACATCGCCGCCATCGCGAAAGCGATCCTCCGCGGGAGCGACCGTCTTCTCGCGACGCGAGCCGACCCGGCGGCGTTTCGCGCGATCCGCAAAGTGGATCG
>Ga0187893_10000744_pt1 | contig 83460 bp, 80 predicted proteins | sample MA1701074metaG_FD_139574 | JGI IMG/M metagenome (GOLD analysis project Ga0187893, IMG submission 139574) | White microbial mat communities from a basaltic lava cave in the Kipuka Kanohina Cave System on the Island of Hawaii, USA - MA170107-4 metaG ... | reverse complement strand
TATTTTTCGGTCGCCTGCGAACCGCCGCGGTGAAACTCCTCGAAGACCCGTCCCAAGTTCTCCTCGGGGATCCCGATCCCGGTGTCTGAAACCATGAGCTTCAAAGCACCGTTTTGTTGCGAAACGGAGATCCTGATCTCACCTCGCTCAGTGAACTTCACCGCATTGTCCAGGAGGTTGAGTACAATCCGTCTCAGTTTTTCCGGATCTGTGTTTGGAATGGGTATATCCCTCGCGATTTCTCGGGTAAGGCACACTTGTTCATTGTTCAAAGTAGATTCAATCGTAGCGGCAGCGGCTTGAATCATATCCTCGACGTCGAGGGGTTCGGATTGAATTTCCAATTTTCCTGCCTCGATCTTGGCGATATCCAACAGGCTATCGATTAAAGTGAGTAGTCGCTCGGCGTTGTTGAGAAGATCCTGAAGATTCTCTCTTTGCGTCCGCGAGATCTGGCTCTCGGTTTCACTTAAAACCAATCCCGCATAAGCGATGATCGCGCTTATCGGGGTGCGCAGCTCGTGGTTTACGTTAGCGAGAAACTGCGACTTATGTTTGTTGGCCTCCTCGAGTTTCTCGTTAGTGATGCCTAGCGCTCGAGTCCGCTCAGCCACTTTCTGCTCAAGTCCCGTGTAAGCTTCTCTAAGATTTGTCGCCATCTCGTTAAATTCGTCCGCGAGAATCTCGATCTCATCACCGGTTTTGAGATCCAGCCGCGCAGTCAGGTCGCCCTTGCGGATACGTTCTACTCCATGACGGAGCGTTTCGAGCGGGCGAACCACTCGGCGGCTGACAAGTAGTGTGGCCATTAGAGCCACGCCGAGACCAACCAAAAGCAGGCTCGCTGTCCGTGCGATGGAAGCATAGAGCGGCTCATAAGCCTCCTCCACCGGCCGTTCGATGAATACGGCCCAATCCAGGCTCGGAATGATGGCATAAGAACTGATAACCTTGGCTCCTTGAAGATTGCGTGTAATCGACGCTTTTGCTTTGCCTTCGCTTGGCTGGGGATGAAACGCCATTTTCACCTGTTCCAGTTGGGACACGTTACGTCCCTGCAACACCAGGCTGATGTCCGGGTGGGCGATGAGATTCCCGGCACGCGTCACGGCATAAGCGTAATCGGCCTCTCCCATTTTAATCCCCGCGACGACTTCCCAAACATATTTGAGATTCACCTCGGCTTGCAAAACCCCGATGAATTTTCCTTTATAGTGTTCGATGGGAAGCGCAATGGTCATGTAGGGCTCCGAGCTGCGGACAAAGTAGACAGGGCCAAAATAAGATTGCCTCTGGGAGGCTCGCATGAAGGCAGGAGAGGTTGAGAAATCTTTCTTGGGCTCGGATGAAATTGCACGCGCGCGAGCAATCTGTACTCGCTTGATTCCACCCGCGTCGATCACCGCAGCTTCACTGATCGCAGAAGCCAAGTACAGAAGCCTCTTCAGCTCGAATTCATAGTCCTCTGAAATCTCACCGCGGGCGATTTCCTGGAACTTGGTCGCTGCTTTCATTGCGATTTCAACATTATAGATGAACCGTTCGATCCTCAAAGCAGCCACAGTGGCGGCTTCCCGCTGCAGAAACGCGAGTTGCTCCTGGCTTTCTTGATAGCGGAAATAAATCTCTAAAAGTCCGCTCGTAATCAACCCTCCTGCAATCAATACACATGAGGTCAGGAAATAGTTGCGTACTAAACGTCCTCTCCTGCGCCCGCGAAGAAATAAAGCGATCTGCGATTTGAGAGTTGAGATTATTGATTTGAGCTTAGTCATCCCGGTTCTACTGTCCGTTATCCATTGCTTATTGCCCGCCGTCATTCAATAACCCTGTCCGCCCACATAAGAACCTTCGATGGAATCGTTAGACCGAGAGTTCTCGCAGTCCCCAGGTTGACCACTAGCTCGAATTTCGTCGGTTGCTCGATCGGAAGATCACCGGGCTTGGCTCCATTCAAAATTTTGTCGACGAATTGAGCTGCCCGGCGATATGATTGTCTTCTGTCTGCTCCATAAGACATGAGGCCACCTTTCACTACGTAGTGACTCAATGGATATATCGCCGGGAGCCGGCATTTCATGCCGAGCGCGATAATCTCGGCAGCGGGTACTCTTACACAGTCGGACGCCAGCAATGCATCGGCACCTTCGCGCATGACCGCCCCTAGGGCGCTTTCGATCCCTCCGGTACCGTCCTTTAATACCACGGGTAGTAGGTTAATGTTTTGATCTCGCGCCGCATCTTGCACTTCATTCCAGTGCGCCCTGCTCATCCCGGGGCCACTTAAACCGCTCCTTGAACCGCCACATCGTAGGACAGCAACACGTGAAACCTTCGGAAAAGTCTCTTTGAGAAGTTCGAGCTGCTTCCCCGCTACCACCGGCGTAATGCTGGTCAGCCCAGTGACATTTCCACCCGGGCGCGCGAGACTGATAGCGAGTCCCTGGTTTACTGCGTCGGCGGAACCAACCATGACGATAGGGATAATGAAAGTCTCGTGCTTAACGGCCTGAGCTGCCGTTCCTGAATTTGTCACAATGACGTCTACTTTGAGACGAACCAGTTCGGCGGCTTGCGCGCGGAGTCGATCGACAGAATGCTCCCAATAGCGCAGATCGATCACAAGATTCTGACCTTCGATCCATCCGCGCTTCCGCAGCTCTTCGAGAAACTCTTTCTCCCCGACATTATAACGCAAATTACCTAGGTAGCCGATCCGAACAGCCTTTCCCACCGGCTGCGCCTCGGCTGCAAAGCTAAGAGCCACGAGCATAGCGCCCACCAGAGCACCAAATTTTGGATTTTTGATACTTCGACGTAGCTCAGTACGGGTTTTAGATTTCCGATTGACGGAGTGAAAACCCAGAAGGCGGATTGCAGCTTTCTTATCCATGTGATTCTCCTTCAATCTAAAAAAGGAAGATTAACCCGGTGAGATTCCCGCCCGGCCGGGCGAGGCTAGAAATCAAACCATCGCCAACAGGATCGCCATATATAAATACGATAGGAATTCTTGTAGTGGCTTTTTGAGCGGCGACAGTCGCCGCGTTGGTATCCGCAACGAGGGCGTTAACTTTGAGACTAACGAGTTCGGCCGCAACTTCAGCGAGTCGGTCCTCTCTCCCCTCTCCAGACCGATATTCAATGTTGATGTTCTGCCCTTGCATATAGCCGCGCTCCCGGAGCCCTTCTAGGAAAGCCTCAAAGCTAGGTCCGCGCGAGCCCGAGAATTCCATCCACCCAATCCGAGGCGCTTTCTTCGGCTGCTGTGCTTGTGCTGGGAGCGCCAAAGACGACACCATGATAACGACAGCGAAAAGGAAAACCTTCGCTCTCATTGTTCGTCACATCCGAAACAAAAATGCCCGACCGCAGGAAGCCGGCCGGGCCAAAGGCATGAGCAACAATCCAGTTGCCGGACCGAGCCCGGCAGGTCTTGCGGCTTTCTTATTTCACGCTTAGTGCGACCTGTCAATTCCAGCTCCTTCTTAAAAATCTTTCAATCAACAATTCCCGCTTGCCTGGAAACCTCGCACAGGGGATCGTGATTCGACGAGGAACGCTCGGGCCAGCATGGCAATTTATTGCCCCATGGCGCCTTCGAGAAAGGAAAATACCGCCGCTCCCCAGACGTCGCCGCCTCGGGAGCGAAACCCTCCATGCCCCTCTTCGCGAGTTTGTCCGTAAGGCGGAAATATCATCAGATTGTGCGGTTTCCCTAATCGCTCCAGTTCGTTGGCGAGAGTCTTACTGGACCCTATGTCGTAATCGTTCTCCGCTTGAATTAGCATAACCGGAATAGATGCTTTCCTGATAGCGCTCACCATTCTGTTCCTGAGACTTTGTGAGCGCCAGCTCATGGCGCCTCCGGCGAAGTCGATAGCTGCGCGCAGCCCCAACTTTTGCTCCGCATTGGCTTCAACGGCAAGAACGGTTTGAATTCCGCCGTAGGAACAACCTGCCACGGCGATTTTGTTAAGATCCACGTAAGAGAGCTGTTTGAGATATTGCAGGGCCGCCAACTGATCCTCTATATGGATTTCGTGCAGGGTAACCCTTCCCGCGTCTCCGCGCTCATAAAGTAAATCCACAAAAGAATCATTCGGCGCGCGGCCGTGACTGCGTCGGTGTGGGAGAAAAAAAACAAATCCTTTGTCAGTGAATACCCTGGCTAGGCCCAGCTTTGGTCCCGGCTGCCGCTCGCTTCCATGGTTGTACAGGATAGCTGGGAATGGGCCGCTCCCCGCCGGTCTGTAAAGAAAACCATGGAGGGTTAACTTACCGCTCGGAAACGTCACGTCCTCAGGTTGGGCCGCGAACGCCATGCTGGTTGTAAACAAAAGTAGAAGCGAAACCAGCGGGGCGAACCATAGAGGGCGCCGGATATGTCCTCGCCGATTCATGATTTAATTCTCCCCTTTCGACCGGGACGATGTTGTGATCACGGGCCTAGGAGTGGCAAAGGCAATGCCAACGCGAAGCATGTAACTTCAGCAAAAAAAAGTACCGAGTTAGCGGAAGAATTTCTCCAGATGTTCTTTGTTCAAAAGCGCTCAATCATTGAGACGGTGGATTTTAAGACACCTATGGTGGAAAAAAAACCACCGCCACTAGCAGTCCCATCAATCGTTATCCTGTCTGTTCTCTCGTTAACCCGAGAATTTGCCCGCGATTTTTCTAATGGCATTACGCTTGCTCGGTGTGAATCAACGTGTTGTGAGCAGCGAGAACGGGATGATGGCCGGCGCTCGTCAATGCAGTTAAACCAAAGGGGGGGTGTTCCCATGAAACGGATTCTCATCGGTATGATCGTGCTTTTAGCATCGGGGTTATGGTCATTGCCATCGACGGCGCTAGCACAGCAGCCGCTTGTCGTCAAGCCGCTGGCTGAAAAGAAAGTTGCGGAGCTGCCGGCTGGACCGCTCTTCTGGCGGATAGAGAACTTTACTGAGCTCGCGCAAGCGCAGGCCGCCGCGAGCCCCTGGGCGTTAGTCGCTGTGTCGGCGGGCAAAGTCTGGCTCTTCACGCTAGGCCCAGCGGGTGGGTCATCGGCGGGTGGAACTAAGGTCGTGGAATTTGGACCAATCCCCCGAGTCCATGCTCCGCAGTATCTCCTTCGGATCAACGAAGCCAGCGGCCCTCCGGGCAGCATAACTTCCGTGCATACTCATCCGGGCTCCGAGGCGTTCTTCGTGCTGGCCGGGGAGCAAAGCATCCGTAGTCCCCACGGGGTGATGCGTGTCAAGGTTGGCCAGCCCGAAGCGGGCCATGGTGCCGACACGCCGATGCAGGTCTCGAGCAGCGGCACGGAGAATCTGCACTCGCTGGTGATGTTTGTAGTGGATGCCACCAAACCGTTTTCATCTCCAGCCAAAATGCCGTAGGCCAAGCGGTGTAGCTAGAAGGGAGTCTTGCCTACGACCCTCCTGGCCGAATCACCCAATAGAGCGGACGGCCCACAGCGCGGGCTCGTTTCCTCTGCATGGCTCGGTGTCTGCGAGCCGCTGCGCGCCGGGAGCGTTGCGGGTGTGGAGCAAGTCCCAGACGCAAACGCCTGGAAATCAAACGCGACAAGAGCGAGGCGGGGTGGAAAAGGTGACATCCACATTCTAATGTCTCGCTTGGATTGTTTTCGCGCTCGACACACAGGGCCATCCAGGTAGGTAGCCTTTAGCGCACCTACGGTGGCAAATTTGCCACCTTGCTAACCGACTAACGAGCATCTTCTTTATCGGGGCGCCTCCGCGGTTGGCCACACGGAAGCCTGATTGCCCAATTTCTTGGACGCCTTGATGCTAGGTTTGCAGAGACATCGCCTGGCGGTGAGGAACGCTAAATTCAGCGGCGCACTGTTTTCGTTGATTTCTCAAGGACTTTGAAGAAACGAGACTGCCCTTTCAGGACGCCTCAGGCCAGACTGAGGGCGCAATTTCGCTACCTGGGTCGAAAGTTGCTTACCGAACTTCACAGTACTTTTACGGAGTCATGGTACGATAGCCGCTACTGCGGTAGCTGACATTCGCATTTAGGCCTCCTTGGGCGCAAAATGCGGCTGTCTAGGATAATACTGGGTGCTTGCGTCTATTTGAACGGAAATGAAACGTAGGAACCGGACACTAGCCCCAACAAATGATTGGTTCCGTTAGAGGAGATTGCGATGTTTAATAGGCAAATCTCTTCACGGTTTAAGGCCAAGGCCCGACAGCGCCTTTGGGCGCTATTTTTATCTCTCCATTTTCATCTCTTTTTATTCAGCTCCGGGTTTTCCGCCCAACCTCCAGGTGTAAAAAAAGAGCGCTTTGTCGAGGACGAGGTAATTGTAAGGTTTAAAGAGCATGTCCATGACCGCGACAGAGTTCGCGTCCATGCGAGCATTAGGGCGGCAGTCAAGAAAAAAATACGGAGCGTGAAAGAACTCGACCTTGTGAAGCTTCCCCGGGGTCTTTCAGTTAGGAAAGCTCTCGAAGCCTATCGCAGCCGTCCCGATGTCCACTATGCGGAGCCAAACTACATCGTTCATACCACAGCAACTCCCAACGACCCGCGTTTCATTGACCTCTGGGGGCTGCAAAACACTGGACAGCTAGGCGGAACGCCTGGGGCAGATATCGATGCCCCTGGAGCGTGGAATTTCACTACCGGGGACAATAATGTTGTTGTGGCAGTGATCGATACGGGAATCGATTACCTCCATCAAGACCTATCTGCCAATATGTTTCGGAACGTTGCCGATTGTAACCACAACGGTCTGGACGACGACGGCAATGGCTTCGTAGATGATTGTTTTGGAATCAATACCGCGTATGACATCTCTGACCCGTGGGACGATCACAGCCATGGGACCCATGTGGCAGGGACCATCGGGGGGCTAGGTAACAACAGCATCGGGGTGGTCGGCGTCAATTGGAATGTACAATTGATGGCGTGCAAGTTCCTCGACTACTTCGGCAGTGGAACAATTGCAGACGCCATCGATTGCTTAAACTACGTGGCGATGATGAAGGATCGAGGTTTCAACATCGTTGCCACCAATAATAGCTGGGGCGGCGGCGGCTTTTCCCAGGCGCTTTACGATGCCATCGATGCGCACAGGCAGAGGGGGATCCTTTTTATCGCCGCGGCAGGCAATGCGGCCCTCGATAACGACTCAAGTCCCTTTTATCCTGCCCGGTATAACCTTCCCAACGTGATCGCGGTGGCGGCAACGGACAGGTTCGACGGACTGGCCGATTTCTCCAACTACGGCCGACGGACGGTCCATATCGGCGCTCCTGGACACGAAATATTGAGCTCGACCATCGAAAATACCTACTCGATCTTTAGCGGCACATCGATGGCAACCCCCCACGTAGCCGGTGTCGCGGCGCTCCTTAAGGCCCAAGACCCTAGCAGGGATTGGCGAGCGATAAAAAACTTGATTTTGGCCGGGGGAGAGAACGTGCCCTCGGTCATCAATACCGTCTCACAGAAAAGACTCAACGCTCATGGCGCCCTTACCTGTTCGAACTCAACCGTCTCATCCCGCGTGAGACCCATTGGCGACACCATCACGGGGACCATCGGCATACCAATCGATCTCGCATTCCTGAACATCAACTGCGCCAACCCCAACGGCAATCTCACTGTCACGGTCAATCCCGGCGGTCAAATCATAACCCTTCTCGATGATGGCGTTGGGCCGGACCAGTCAGCCGGGGACGGGATCTATTCCGGTGAGTTTATCCCCCCAGCGCTGGGGACCTTCACTCTGAGTTTCTCCAATGGCGACATCGTTACAGTACAGATTTTACAGAACTACATATTCACGCCGGTGCCATTCAACTATAGAACTATCACAGGAACAAACCTAAATTTGTTCGATGACGAAGTTGCGCAAATCGGCCCGCCGTTTGCCATCTTGTTTGGCGGTGGGAGCTTTACAGATCTTTCGTTGAACGATAATGGAACGATTAGCTTCACCGGCGCTTTTGCCTCTTCGCCCTGGGACAACTCCCCCATTCCCTATTCATCGGTGTCAACCCTAGTCGCTCCCTTCTGGGACGATCTGCGCGCCACATCCAGTACCGCGAAAAATGTCTGGTGGGGGGTTACCGGGTCGGCACCGAATCGCGAGCTGGTCATAGAGTGGCGAGATATTCCGAATTGGAACTGTTCCCCCACAGCGTCAGTGAAATTTCAGGTCGTATTCTTCGAAGGCAGTAGCGATATCCTCTTCAATTATGCGGATACCGTCTTTGGCGGAGGATGCCGCTCTTGGGAAGGCATGGTACCCGATAACGGCGCATCCGCCACCGTTGGTGTTCAGGTAAGTGAAAATCTCGGAACCCAATTCAGTTTTCAATCGCCAAGTCTGAATAATAATACCGCGCTTTTATGGACCCTTCAGTCCCCTAACCCTGTGATTAGGGTTACGCCTTCCTCGCAAGACTTCGGCACCGTGATCATTGGAGGGTCAGCCGATAGAAGCTTCACCGTCACAAATGTCGGAGGAGATATCCTCACGGGCAACGCGAGTACCAGCGCTCCTTTTAGTATCATCGGCGGGGGCTCCTACACGCTTAGTCCCGGACAGAGCCAGGTAACCGCGATCCGATTTATTCCCGCTGCCCCGGGTACCTTCCTGGGAAACGTGAACTTTACCGGAGGCGGCGATGCCAGCGGGGTCTTGACGGGCGTGGGATCCTTGCCGGTCGTGACCATTTCCGCGACGGATGCAAGCGCTGCGGAGGTTGGACTTAATCCCGGCATTTTAACCGTGAATCGGCCCGGGAGCACTGCTTTACCTTTGACGGTTGACTATACGATCGGTGGGACAGCGACCAACGGGGTGGACTATCAGACGTTAGCGGGGAGTGTGGTGATACCGGCGGGGCAATCATCGGCGACGATCACAGTGACTCCGATCAATGACAGCTTGTTTGAAGGCGACGAGACCGTGGAAGTAACTCTGGCTGCAAACACCGCCTACGCGATTGGCTCGCCGGCCAGTGCCACCGTGACGATCATGGACACTTTGGGACTCGTGGCTAGTCCCACCACTGCGCCGCCTGGCGGATCAGTTACGGCCATGTGGGCCGGGATTGCGTCACCGACACCGATGGATTGGGTTGGGCTGTATTTGCCTGGTACCGCCGATACTTCTTATCTTGCCTGGATCTACGTTAGCTGCTCACAGAGTCCAGGCAGCCCCAGGGCCTCGGGTTCCTGTCCGTTTTCAATGCCGGTGGGAGCCGGAAACTATGAACTGCGGCTACTTGCCGACAACGGGTATACTCGCCTGGCCACCAGCAATGGACTAGTCGTGGCTTCACCTTTTGACTACACGCTGTCTAATTCCGGCAGCATCACGATCGTACAGGGCTCATCGGGATCGAACACTATCACGAGAAACCTAGTGTCCGGGCTCTCACAGTCGGTGACGCTGAGCGCCTCGGGTCTGCCAGCTGGAGCTACAGACAGCTTTGCGAGCAATCCCTGCAATCCGACCTGTTCCAGTATTTTAACCATCTCCACGACCGCTTCCACTCCATTAGGAACCTTCCCAATAACCGTCACAGGGACACCTTTGAATAAGACGACGCAGCTTAATTTGGTCGTTAATGCCGTCGCTTTGCCCGTCGTGACCGTCACTGCGACGGATGCAACAGCGGCGGAGGCTGGACTTGATCCTGGTACGTTCACGGCGAGTCGTACCGGAAGCACGGCATCGGCGCTGACGGTGAACTATACCGTAGGGGGGACGGCGACCAATGGGGTGGACTATCAGATGCTAAGCGGCAGCGTGCCGATACCCGCCGGCTCATCCTCAGCAACGATTACGGTCACGCCCATCGATGACAGTTCGGTTGAAGGGAATGAGACAGTCACAGTGACTTTAGCTGCAAGCGCCGCCTACACGATTGGCGCGCCGAACAACGCGACAATAACGATTGTCGATAACGATTCGGCGACCGGGCCAACGCTGACGGCTAGTCCCGGTGCCGTGGCACCTGGAGGAACGGTAACGGCGACATGGAGCGGGATTGCGTCGCCGTCACCGACGGATTGGGTTGGGCTGTATTTGCCGGGTACCGCCGATACTTCTTATCTTGCCTGGATCTACGTTAGCTGCTCACAGAGTCCAGGGAGCGCCAGGGCCTCGGGTTCCTGTCCGTTTTCATTGCCGGTGGGAGCCGGGATCTATGAACTGCGGCTACTTGCCAATGATGCGTACACCCGCTTGGCCGCCAGTAATGCGCTCAATGTGGGTTCACCGCTACCCGTGGCGACCATTGTGGCGACGGACGTAACAGCTGCGGAGGCGGGACTCGATCCAGGCACTTTCACGGTGAGCCGGACTGGAAGCACAGCTGCGCCATTGACGGTGAACTACACGTTAGGTGGGACCGCGTCCCATGGAGCGGACTATCAAATGCTAGGCGGAAGCGTGACGATACCCGTCGGCTTTTCTTCAGCTACGATTGCAGTAATTCCGATTGATGATGTCCTGATTGAGGGAAATGAGACTGTGGTGGCGACGTTGAGTCCGAACGCGGCCTACTTGGTGGGAGCTCCGGCGAGCGGCACAGTCGTGATTGTGGATAACGACGTTGACACCACCCCACCCGAAACGATGATCATCAGTGGACCAGCGGGAACCATCACGGTAAACAGCGCAACATTTGGGTGGGCAGGCACGGACAATGTCCAGGCGGCATCAAGCCTAGTTTACGCTTACCGACTCGATCCACTGGAGCCGAACTTTTCACCTTTTAACGGGGCCACCATGAGATCTTACACGAACCTGGCCAATGGAACTTACACTTTCTACGTGAAGGCCAAAGACCAGGCGGGAAACGAGGACCCAACCCCGGCTAGCCTGTCCTTCACGGTAAGCGTAACGGGGCCGGTCTTGAGCGCGAGTCCGGTGATTGTACCGGCTGGAGGGACTGTGACCGCCACCTGGGGCGGCATCGCAGCGCCGACAGCAACGGACTGGATTGGCCTGTTTGCGCCCGGGGCCGCGGACGCGAACTATCTTGCTTGGATCTACGTGAGCTGCGCGCAGACAGATGGCGATCCTAAAGCTTCGGGGTCTTGTCCGTTTCCATTGCCGTGGGGAAGTGGAACCTACGAGCTGAGATTGCTTGCCAACGATGGGTTTGCCCGGCAGGCCACAAGCAATCCGTTCACCATGAATTAAGTACCAGTTGCAAAATAGTTCCGCGAGGAGTGCCATATCTGGGACAAACAGTTCTGTGCCGATCACCCATCCTTCGTAGTGCATATGGAAGGGTCATTGTGACCCCATTTCTATGATATTCTCGCGGTGGAAGAACCTTAAGAGATCCGTTGGATTGATCCGCTCCATCTGTGATGTCAGATCATCGGGATGGGGGCCGGAGACGCCCCCGATGATAACGACTATACGGGACATGAGGATTAGATTTCGCTTTCGCAATGCTGTCCGTCTATTGATTCTCGCGCCGGCTCTCTTCTCATGTGCGGCGGTGAATTTTGTTGGGCAGAGTGACGGCCTTTCAACCGGAATTTACCGCATACCCTATGAGAACGAGACTCAGGTCTGGATTACAAACGACGTCGACACCCATAAGCCAAAAAATCGCTTAGACATGGTCGGTCTGACATCAGAAAATCACCCACACCGTATCGTTGCGGCGGCAAGCGGGATCGTGCGTTACATCGTGGATGGCTTCAACGCGCGGCAAAATCCCACTTCGCGCACTTGTCGCAACAACTATGTCTGGCTTGAGCATCCCAACGGCGAGTGGACAAAATACTCGCACCTGCAAAGAAATTCTGTGAGCGACGGGGCAAAGCTCAAGGTTGGAGACCAGGTTGAGGTCGGTGCCTACCTCGGGAATGAGGGAGAGGTCGGTTGTGCCAGCGGAAATCACCTGCATTTTGAAGTTGCCATTCCTTATAATGCCGCAGACCCGATTATTCTTACGGGAGGTTTCATAAAGGGGGAAAATCGTATCCCGAGAATCTGCGGCATCCGAGGCCAAACCCTTCTCAAACACCAAACTTATACGGCGGGGCCCTGCCTCGACTGAGGGCGAAGAGTTTACATGACGGAAAAGGGCATAAGTCCGGGAGTCTCTGCATGACGGGCGCCCCTTAAGACGAAGCCCTGAGACCCTATCTGCGCCGCCAGCGTCTGCAGCTTTCCCGTAAGCTCGTCGCTCTTAGGACTCTGGGTATTTCTGATAAATCGCGTCGGATTTTGCCGCCATGATGAAATCGTTTTTGTGAAGATTTTTGATCTTGTGCGTCCACCAGGTGACGGCGACTTTGCCCCACTCGGTGGTGAGCCGTGGATGATGGCCTTCCTGTTCCGCTGCGGCGCCCACCTCGTCGGTGAAAGCGATGGCGTCTTTAAAATTTTTGAACTTGAACAGCCGTTCCAATTTGGGAATAGCGTCTTCGGTGATGATCCGCCATTGGGAAATCTTCGGATGCAGTTGGGCGATTTCCTCTGCCGTAACCGGCGGCGCGCCAACCCGACAGGCCTCACACTTTTGCTCGGTTAGTTCTTCCATGGTAATTCCTCCTAAAAACTGTTCTCGCGAAACGCGCTCGCTCAGTGGCAAGCCCTTCGACCGCAGCCGATAGGCCGCTACCTTGAGGGCCACCCCACCAACCCCATTTGCCGCTTACTCCACAGGATCGGGCCTCACGGAACCTCTACGTTCGAGCGTCTGCGGTCTTAGGGCTTACCCCGACCTTCACGCGCTCGCTTTCAAAGTTCGGGACGCATTGGCGATTCATCGATATCCCTCTTGCCCTTTGCGCCATGCTCTTTGCCCCGGGCTACGATTTCTAGATCTCATAGACGCGGCATAACTTCACTGGCGAACTGTTCCATGCACTCCAGCACCATGGGGTGCGACACGGCGCCGATGTTGATCCAAATGAGAAAGTGGCCAGCGCCGGTTTTTGTCGCAAGTTCGCGTAGCTGCTCAATGGCAAAGTTAGAATCGCCGACCACCGCATGCTGGGCGCACACCGTCTCATAGGTCACCGGTTGGCCGGCGCCGCTCCGCCCCAGGCGCGCCGGCAAATCCACGCCGCGCCGGTTGAGCCAATCGATATATTGGCGTCGCATATCGGCGATGGTCTCGAAGTAACTCATGATGCCCTTTTGAGCGCGAGTTCTAGCTTCCGTTACGGATTTTGCGAGGTGCAGTGGTACCAATAATCCCAACTCCCTTTCCTTGCGATCATGCCTATGCATCTCCAAACCCGACCAGTAGGCGCGGGAAAAATCGAGCACCTGGGCGGGCGTGCGCGTATGAATCGGCATCAACAGGTTGACGCCGAGGCGTGCGCCAACTTCCACCCCTTCTGGGGAACTGGTGGCCATGTAAAATGGCGGCGGCGGCTGTTGAATCGGCTTCGGATTGACGACGACTTCGGGAATTTGAAAAAACTTGCCGTTGAAAGTGAGCGTTTCTTCCGTCCAGGCCTTGCGGATCACCGCGAGACTTTCTTCCATGTAATCATGGGTCTGTTTGTGATCGGCGGCGAAACATTCGTAGACGCGGCTATGGGGATGGCCGCCGCCGGCGGCAAAATCCATACGACCATGACTCAGAACATCGAGCAAAGCCGCCTGCTCCGCCATCTCAACCGGGTGATGAACCGGCAAAGTGTTTACCGCGACTCCGAGGCGCAGTCGCCGGGTACGCTGCGCCGCCGCGCCCAGCACCACATAGGGCGCAGATAAAACGGAAAAACGGGGTTGGCAATGAATCTCGGCAATCCAAAAACCGCGGTAGCCCAGGCGGTCCGCCAGCTCCGCCTGATCGAGAAACTCTTCGATACGGGTTTGCGGCGAGTCCCCGGCGGCACATTGGATTTCTGTAAACAGACTAATTTGCATTGAGCAAAGCGCCCTCCCCAATTTCGCCTCCCGCCAAGGGAGGTGAAACTCTCAATGTGCGAACTTGGGTTTCCTCTCCCCTTGCAGAGGGAGAGGGTGAGGGGGTGTGTAAAATATTTGCCGAAAACAAAATCGCTATTTAATACCCTAGCGCGTAGGCTTCGCGCCTAGGATCGGCTCCCGCCATCAGGGTGCCGGTCTCACTATCCCGTACGATTACCTTGGCACTGCCAAAGGACCAGCGATCCACGATGCTCACTTTATGTCCTTTTTTGCGCAGCGCCTCGATGACCGCTGGGTCGAAGCCGTTTTCCACGCGCAATTCTTCCGGTAGTTTATCTCTTGGCGGAGTGCCCGGTTGATGACTCCAGCGCGGCGCCTCCACGGCGCTTTGCGGATCCAAACCCAGATCAAGCAGGTTGTGCAGCACCTGCAAATTGGTCTGCGGCTGGTCATCGGCGCCGGGACTTCCTCCCGCGACAAAGAATTGGCCCTCGCGAAATACCATATAGGTGTTGAGGGTGTGCGCCGGGCGCTTGCCCGGGGCGAGGGAGTTGGCCTTGCTCGGATCGAGCCCGAAGCTGCAGAGCCGATTGTTCATGATCACGCCGGTGTCGCCGGCTATGACTCGCGAACCGAATCCGGCAAAAATGCTCTGTATGAGGGATATCACGTTGCCGTCGCGGTCCGCCGCGCAAAGAAAAGTGGTGTCGCTTCCCGTCGGCCTATCGGTGAACTGCGGTGCCTGTGAAAACTCCTCTATCGCTTGACGGCGCTGGGCGGCATGCTCTTTGGAAATCAGCAGCGAAACTTTGGGATCGCCGAATGCGGGGTCCTCGAGGTGGCGAATGCGGTCCTCGAAGGCGAGCCTTTTCGCTCCCACCTGAAAATGGACGACGTCGGCACGCTTTAACTTTTCCTCATGCATCGGCCAGGCCTCCACGATGTTCAGCATCTCCAAGACCATAAAACCCTGGGATACAGGGGGTTGCTCGTAGACCAGATAGTCGCGGTAGCTCGAACTAAGGGGCGCCAGCCATTGCGCTATGGATTTGGCGAAATCCTCCGGCGCCAGGATCCCCCCATCCTCCTGCAGCCCGCGGCAAATTTCTTCTGCCACCCGCCCCGTGTAAAAACCGTCCCGGCCGTTTTGCGCGATCCCCTCCAATACCGCCGCAAGCCCCTTTTGGTAAATCAGCTTGCCCGCTCGCGGAGTGCCCAAAGGTTTACGATAAACACGCTCGATCCATGGCGACTCGCGGCTCAGTTCTTCAATGTGCTCAATGAGTTCTTGATGCGCCGGGAAACCGTCTCGCGCCAACTTGACGGCGTCCGTCACCAGGCGCGACAATTCCTTCGTGCCATACTTCTTGTGAAGCTCCAACCAGCCGTCCACCGCTCCGGGCACGGCGATGCTGAGAGGGCCCGATACCGGGATCTGACCTAACCCCTTGGCGCGAAAATATTCGATGCTCGCCTTGGCCGGAGCCGGACCGCTGGAGTTGAGGGCCTCCACCTTGCCGCCTTTCTTCATGTGAACGAGGGCAAAGAGATCGCCTCCCGGTCCGCAGGTCTCAGGCCTGACGACGGTCATCACGAAGGCTGCAGCCAACGCCGCGTCAACCGCGTTGCCTCCATCCTCGAGAACCTTAACTCCGGCGCGGGACGCAAGAAAATGGCCCGAGGAAACTACCCCATTACGGCTCATCACCAGCGGCCGCGCCGCTTTTATAAATTTCATGTGGCTCCTATTCCAAGAATCCTCCCTGCATTGCTGCCGAGGACTTTATTTTTGTCGTTTTCATCCAGTTCCAAACCTTCGATCGCTTTAAGACTATTCTTCACCAACAGACAACCCTCTTCGGGCCCATAGGGATAGTTGGTGCCCAAAACCATTCGGTCAGCGCTAAAAAATTCTCTAACGCAGCGCAGGGTGGATGTCGGATGATCCGCGGTGTCGACATAAAATCTGCGAAACGAATCGAGGGGATTTTCCTTGAGCCCGTAGTTATGGCGAATTTCCTCGGTCCGTCCGCTGTAAATATTGATCGCGCGTTGCGCGAAAAATGCCAGTACGCCGCCGACGTCAGCCACCACGAAATTGATTTCCGGAAACCGCTCCAGCACCCTGCCGTAAACCAGGCGAGTCATAGCCACGGTGCTGTCGAACGCCCAGCCGAAAATCAACGTCGGCATAATGTCTATGCCCGTCGCCGCCGCCGACAAAGGCGCGGTGGGATGAATGTAAACCGGCAGCCTGTGCTTGGCTACGCGCTCATAAATCGGAAACAATTCTTCACGATCGAGGGGTTGGCCGTTAAGATTGCTGAAGCAGCCAAACCCTTTGAGCCCCAATTCATCCACAGCACGCTCGATTTCGTCCAATGAGCTCTTGATATCGCAGGTGGGCAACGTAAAAAGCCCGACGAAACGTTTCGGGTATCTGTGACAGATCGCGGCGATGGCGTCGTTGGCGATTTGCGCCAGTTTCACGGCGCCTTCCCCTTCGAGGCGATCCGCCCCGGGGGCGGGAATACTCAGCACATGAATATCGATTCCCAACCGATCCATATGTTCGAGCCGGCGCCCGATATCACGGCCCTGAAAAGTCGCGGTATTGATGCGGCATTTAAGCTTTTTGTCATAAAAGTAGGTCATGCCGCTATGCGGATCCGGATCCTCGAGGATCACGGCTCCATCCAAGCGCTTGAGCTCTTCGATATATTTCTCGGGAAACAGATGCGCTTGAAAATCGATCACCATAAAACTACCAATGGGTTCATAAGTGTCTTGGCAAATTGTGTTGTGCAAAACCCCAGGGGCAAGCCCTGGGTTGTCGCATCTCTACTAACCGATGAACTCCTTAATAAATCGCCAATTAACCCTCTTGCCTATAGGCCGTAGAGCGCCCTGGCGTTGTTGTCGAGAATTTTGTTGACCACTCCGGGCGGTACGGTCCCGTCCTCTCTGAGCTTGCGCAGCGCTAAGATTTCTGAAGACGTATCATTATGCCCGTAGTCGGTGCCAATGACGACCTGGTCTTCGCCGGTGTACCGCAAGACGTAAGGCAAGTCATCATCGGTCTGACAAGCGACGAATATTCTGTTTTTGCGAAGCACAGCTGTCTTATCGACCGTCTCCCCACGCCTTTCGAATCGCCGCGCGAAATCATGAATGGCGTACGGCACCCACTGGGAGCTCACCTCGATGAAGGCGAATTTTGTTTTGGGGAACTTATCGGGCACCTGATTAAAAATCAGTGAGTGAAATGAGCCCACCACGGCCAGCTTGAATTTGTTGAAACCGCACTCGTCGAGAAAATAATCGTGCACCGCAAAACTGCCGCTAGCCGAATGAACGCAAACAGGCAAATCGAGGCGACCTGCCGCTTCGTAGAGCGGATAGAAGTGGCTGTCGCTCAGCCGCTTGTCCCCTTCGAGACCGCGCATAAATATACCGCAGGCGCCGTTTTCCTTGGCGAAGCGCGCTTCTTCCAGAGCCCTATCCATGGTCAACAGGGGCAGCACCGCTACCCACCGCAGCCGCTGCGGCGCTTGGCGCCAGATATCCACCAGCCAGCGGTTGTAGCTCCGCGTGACCGCCAGTTCGACCTCCGCGCGTCGCGTAAATGGCCGCAAAAAGACCGTTGGATAAAGCACCTGCACGTCGATATCGAGTTCATCCATATGTTGCAGACGCGCCTTGATATCATCCATCTCTCGCGCCGCTTTTGCGGTATCTAGACCGACATTACGCGCTTTTCCGATGGTGGTCCCGTCGATCAACCAAGACTCGCCCCCCGTACTCGGATCGTTCGGCGTTGCCACGATGCGCGGTCTGAACTCACGCTCCGCATCCAGCATATAATCCCAGGTTCGCTCTGTTTCCAGCACATGGGCATCGGCATCGATGACCGCCATATTAACCTCCGAATATCATTTTACCGGGGCTTGGACCGCGTCCGCTTCGCTCCGTTTTGGAGCCCACTGAATTGTTGCAACCTTGACAGGTGTAATCATAAAGTTCGCCGTCGGGCAGGACAAGAAGTAATCGCTCCCTTACCGGCATCGCCTTGCGGCAATGGTTGCAGTACAAAAGGGAGGCTTTGAACTGATCAAAAGATGGATCCATCGAATTCCCTACGAAGAGCGTACCCTTCCCTCAGTTCCGCTGTTCGGCGGCCTGGCGCGCCTTGGCCTCCTTGATGACTTTCTCGGCCAAATGCGGCGGCAATTCCTCATAATGGGAGAACTCCATTTGAAACTCTCCCCGGCCCGCGGTGATCGCGCGGAGGTCCGGGGCGTATTTGAGAACCTCCGACATGGGCACTTTGCATTTGATCACTTGATTATGTCCCTGGGTATCCATGCCCACGACTTTGCCGCGACGGCTGTTGAGGTCGCCGATCACATCGCCCATGCAGTCATCGGGCACGGTGATTTCCATGTTCATTATCGGTTCGAGGATCACCGGTTTTGCCTTTTCCACAGCGCTCTTAAACCCCAAGGAACCGGCAATTTTGAATGCCATATCCGAGGAATCCACATCATGGTAGGACCCATCATATAGCCTTACCCGGACATCGACCATCTGATACCCTGCGATAACCCCTCCGGCCATGGCTTCTCTGATGCCTTTCTCCACCGCCGGGATGTAATTGCGCGGAATGGCGCCACCGACGATCTCATCGACGAATTCGAAGCCCCCCCCTTGGGGGAGAGGCTCGATCTTGATCCAGGTGTCGCCATACTGCCCTCTCCCACCGGTTTGTTTCTTGAGCCTTCCCTGAGCGCTGGCGATTCCCCTAATTGTCTCTTTGTAAGGCACCTTGGGCGCTTTGAGCACCACCTCCGCGCCATACTTGCGTTTGAGCTTCTCGACGATGATCTCGATATGTTGCTGGCCCATGCCGGAGAGAATGAAATCCCGTGTCTCCTCGTCGCGATGAACCTCAATGGTCGGGTCTTCTTCCATCATGCGGTGCAAACCCTGCGGTACCTTTTCCTCGTCGGCTTTACTTTTGGGTTCCAGAGCGAATGACATCACGGGTGAAAAATGGACGGGGCCGTCGTACTGAATCGGCGCCTTCTCATCGCAAAGCGTATCGCCGGTAGCAACATCTTTGAGTTTCGCGGCAGCCACGATTTCACCGGCAAAAGCCTCTTTCACCCCCTCCTGTTTTTTTCCCTCCAGACGAAACATATGGCCAATTTTTTCCTTGTTCTGCTTGTTGGAGTTGTAACAAACCATATCCGTTGCGATCTTGCCGCTGGCCACGCGCATGACCGACAGTTTTCCGGCAAAGGGATCGATAATGGTTTTAAACACATAAGCGGAAAAAGGCGCGGCGGGATCCTGCCGTCGCTTTTCAACTTCACCGGTCACGAGTCTTGTCCCTTCCTTCTCACTTTCCTCTAGCGGCGACGGGAGGTAGTCAATGATGGCATCCAGCAACGCCGAGACGCCAACCAGGTGTAGGGCGGAAACATATAAAACGGGATAGATTTTGCCTTGACAGGTCGCCTCCCGAATCGCTCGCTTTAACTCTTCTTCCGAGAGCTCCTTGCCGTCTAGATATTTTTCTAAAAGCTGGTCATCGGTTTCTGACACACCTTCGACGAGTTTCTGGCGCATCTCCTCCGCTTCGCTCTGCAGGCCACCGGGAATTTCCGCGCTGACAAATTTTCCGCCATCTCCTTCATAGATATAAGCCTTCATGGAAATGAGATCGATAATCCCTTTAAATTCCGTCTCGCTGCCGATGGGAACCTGCAAATGGACCCCTTTGGCTTCCAGGCCCTGGAGCAAGGTATCGACCCGTGCCGTCACCTCGGCTTGCTCATGGTCCATCTTGGTGACCACGACGAGCCGGCTCACCCGGGAGTCGTTGGCTCTGGCCCATAAGCGCTCCGACTCGACCCTCAGGCCCACAGAGGGATTCAACACAAAGAGGGCCCCGCCGAACGCCCTCATGCAGTTGATGGAGTCGGCCAGAAAGGCCGCGTAACCGGGCGTATCGACGATGTAAAAGGGGTGCTTTTTCCACGCTAGGGAATGAAATGCCGTCGAAATGGAGGTAACATGTTTGGTTTCTTCCGGTTCGTAGTCCAACACCGATGTGCCGTCTTGCACGCGCCCCAGTCGTTGCGTCACCCCTGCACTAAACAGCATCGCTTCCCCCAACGAGGTTTTCCCGGATCCGCCCTGGCCGAGAATGCCGAAATTACGAAGTTTATCCAGCTCCGCTATAGCCATAACAATGGAAGTCCTCCTATCTCATTTCTGTGCTTTTGCTTTTACCTCTGAAAGTACGTTTCTTTCATGGATAATACGTAGCCCTTCGAGCGTCAAAAACTCATCCACATCGTGAATGCTCGAGCATTCCGGCGCGATCAAAGGAGCCAATCCTCCGGTCGCCACAACCTTTGATCTCGCCCCATTCTCTTTCTGAATGCGCTGCACGATACCATCAACGAGGCCGACATAGCCGTAAAAAACGCCAGATTGAATCGACTGAACGGTATTCTTTCCCACCACTTCCCTGGGCTTTAAGAGCTCGATGCGCGGTAACTTCGAGGCCCGCTGAAATAACGCTTCCAAGGAAATCCACAACCCCGGCGCGATGGCGCCCCCCACATATTCCCCCTTTTTTGAAATGAAATCGACGGTGGTGGCGGTACCAAAATCCACCACGATGCAGGCATCGTGGAATTTTTCATAGGCTGCAATGCCGTTGACGATGCGATCGGCGCCCACGTCTTTCGGACTATCGTAAAGGATAGGCATACCGGTTTTGATTCCTGGACCGACCATGAGCGGTTCCAAGTTAAAAAATTTTACCGCTAGTTCCTGCGTAACCCCCATCATGGGCGGGACGACGCAGGACGCTACGATAGAACTCATTTGATTGCAGCGGAAGCCTGCGGCGGAAACCAGGTGCGCGATGATCACGCCGTATTCATCCGCGGTCCGCTCTGCTTGAGTCAACAGCCGCCAATGGGTGATCAGTTTCTTGTCCTGATAAAGGCCAAGGACGATGTTGGTGTTGCCAATATCGATTGCCAAGAGCATAGGAAGTCGTTTCACTCTTCCAAAGGAATCACGTCGCCCGCGATAATTCGCCGGCGCTCGCCACCTCCGGTCTCGACGATCAGAGCGCCGTTACAGTCGATGCCTTGTGCCCGTCCCATGAGAACTTGGTCCGTCATCACCACCTTGACCTTACAGCCACGCAGCCCGAACCGGGATTCCCAGACCGGCGCCAGAGCGCCAAAACCGCGCTCTTCGAGAACTCCATAGCACCGGTCGAGGTCTTGAATCAATCGCCGAAAAAACGCCTCGCGATCCACGCTGCTTTGGCGAAGATCAAGGAGGGACGTCGCTCGATCGCGGATCATATCCGGCATGAGCCTTTGAGGCCAATTAACGTTGACGCCAATGCCTAGGATGACAAACTCTATTGTTGTCGAGCTGCCAGAGGACTCCGCGAGTATGCCCGCCAATTTTTTGCCGCCGACCAAGATGTCGTTGGGCCACTTGATGACCGCAGGGCAAGAGAGAAAAGCCTCCACGGCGTCGCCAACCGCCACCGCCGCCATCAAGGTAATTTGCGGAGCATGGAGCGGCGGCAGTCGCGGACGCAGGATCACGGAGAAGTAAAGATTCGCATAGGGAGGGGAAATCCAGGCCCTGCCCAACCTTCCGCGGCCCCGGGATTGGCTTTCAGCAATCACCACCTCGCCTTCGGGCGCACCGCGGTCCGCCAGTTCGCGCGCATAGCGGTTCGTGGAGTCTAGGTCCAAAAAATAATGAAAACGGGTTCCCAACCGTTTAGCCTTAAGTCCCTCGACAACCTTTTTAATCGCAAGTGGGCGACCTTCAGCATGCACTTCCGCGCCGCTCCCGTTACCTTTAACCGACATTGATCGTGATTTTCATATTGAAATCCATTACCGGCGCGGAGTGGGTCAAGGCTCCCGACGAGATAAAATCGACTCCCGTCTCGGCCACCTGGCGGACGGTGTCGAGCGTAATGCCGCCGGAGGCCTCGATCCACGCCCGCTTGTCAACCCAACGAACCGCCTCGGCCATCTGAGCCAGCGTCATGTTGTCGAGCATGATAACATCGGCTCCGGCCGCAATGGCCTGCCGGACCTGTTCGAGATTGCTGGTTTCGACTTCAACCTTAGCCATAAACGGTGCGTGACTCCTGACCGCCTTCACCGCTTCGGCAATGGATCCGGTGGCTTCGATATGATTGTCTTTGATTAAAGCGGCGTCGTACAAACCGATGCGATGATTGGTCCCCCCTCCCATGCGCACGGCGTACTTTTCCAATGTCCTAAGCCCGGGAGTCGTTTTCCGCGTGTCTAAAATCTTGCACGAAAAATCTTTGACCGCGTCGACGTATTTGCGCGTTAACGTCGCCGTTCCCGAGAGCCGTTGTAGAAAGTTAAGGGCGGTTCGCTCGGCCAGCAATAGCGCCCGCACGGGACCATGCGCTTCGGCCACCGCCGTGCCTTCGCTCACCGGTGTACCGTCCTTCGTCAAAAGACGGACCGCGATTTTCGGATCGATAAAATAAAATATTCGATCCAAGAGAACCAAACCCGCCACCACACCGGCTTTCTTGGCGCGAAAAACCCCCTTGCCCTGACAGTCCCTGGCGATAGTCGCCATGGTCGCCAAATCCCCCGCGCCGATATCTTCATCCAGCGCGTCGCGAATCAACCGCTCGATCTGGGGACTCACGAGGATATCCATAATTTTCAGCTCCTTTCCCGGGAGAACTCCCGCAGCCGCTCCAAGCTCCGGTTGAGGGCGCGAATTTTGTCGCCGTACTCTTTCGCCTTGTCTCGTTCCTTTTGCACCACCTCTTCCTTCGCCTTGCTCACGAAATTATTGTTGGAGAGTTTCTTTTGAACATGGGACAGCTCCTCTTCGACTTTTTTCACCTCTTTCGACAAACGGGCCTGCTCTTCAGTGACGTTAATCATATCTCCGAGGGGAACATAGATTTCCAGCGCCCCCACCACCGACGTCGCCGCACCCTTGGGACGATCGCCGCTCGTCGTGTAACTGACCGAACCGACCCGCGCCAATGTCCGGAGATAAGCCTCTTGGGAACGAAGGTGCGCCACATCTTCTTCCGGCCCGCGAAGAATCACGTTCACCTCTTTGCCCGGCGCGCAATTCATTTCGGCGCGAAGATTTCTAATGGCGCGCACCGACCCCATGAGCAAATTAACTTGCTTTTCAGCCTCAGCGTCAATCCATGCGGCCTGATCCCGTGGGTAGCGCTGCAACATGATGCTCTTTCTGTCGTCTCCCAATTTTTGCCAAATCTCCTCCGTAACAAACGGCATAATGGGGTGAAGCAAGAGGACGATCTGTTCCAAAACCTCTAGAAGCATCAATCGAGTCTTCTGGGCCTCGCCGCCCACGGTTCCGTTGAGCGATAACTTGCTCATCTCGATGTACCAATCACAGAACTCATGCCAAACGAACTGGTACAACGTATGGGCATAGTCATTAAAACGATAAGCTTCGACAGCGCTACGAGCATCGCCGATGGTCCGGGCCAGCCGCGACCGTATCCAACGATCGGCTAAATTCGCAGCTCCGGCCGCTAGCGCCCCCGAAGACTCGTTGCGCCGGCCGTTATTCAGATTCATCAATACAAAACGGGCCGCATTCCATAGCTTGTTGACAAAGTTTTGATAGCCGGCAATGCGCTCTTCGGCCAACTTGATGTCACGCCCCATGGCGGCCATGGCGGCCAGCGTGAAACGAAACGCGTCGGTGCCGTATTCCCCCATGACCTCAAGGGGGTCGATGACGTTGCCTTTCGACTTGGACATTTTCTGTCCCTGCTCGTCGCGCACCAATGCGTGTATGTAGACGTCGCGGAAAGGCACATCGCCCATCAGTTTGAGCCCCATCATGATCATGCGCGCGACCCAGAAGAAAAGGATATCGAATCCCGTAACCAGCACCGACGTCGGATAGAACTGTTGCAAATCCTCGGACTTCTCCGGCCAACCCAGGGTCGAAAACGGCCAGAGCGCCGAGGAAAACCAGGTATCGAGTACGTCAGGGTCCTGAACCCACCGGTCCCCGCCGCATTGCGCGCACCGATCCGGACGGCGGCGCGCCACGATCGGTTTGGCGTCTTTAGCGAGAATAAATTCGCCGCCTCCGGTCTCTACGATACTTCCTGCATCGCAACTCCTACAATACCACGCAGGGATCTGATGGCCCCACCAGATCTGTCTAGAGACACACCAGTCCTTGATATTCTCCATCCAGGCAAAATAGGAATTACTCCAGGCCTCGGGCACGATGCGAATCTTTCCTTGGCGCGCCACCTCCATCGCCGGCTCCGCCAACGGCTTGATGTCGACAAACCATTGGGGGGTTAGATAGGGTTCAATGACCGTCTGACAACGATAGCAGTGAGCTATGGCGTGGCGGTGCGCCTCGACTTTTTCCAACGCGCCGCGTTCTTTTAGCTCGGCGACAATCTGGCGGCGCGCCTCGAACCGATCCTTCCCGGCGTAGCGCTCCACCCAACTATCCCTTTCGCCGCGCGCCAAAAACGGCGCCGGATCTATTTTTGCCTCCGCGTCGAAAATGCTGATTTTATCGAGGGCAAAACGCTCGCCGATGTCAAAGTCGTTGAAATCGTGACCGGGGGTGATCTTCAAGGCACCGGTACCGAACTCTCTATCGACGTAAACGTCAGTGATTACCGGGATCGTGCGACCGGCGATCGGCAGTCGAATTTTTTTGCCCGTAAACAATCGATAACGTTGATCTTCGGGGTGAACCGCCACTCCCGTATCCCCCAGCATGGTTTCGGGACGGGTCGTGGCGACAATCAGGATCTGGGAGGGATCATCAGCACAGGGGTAGCGGATGTACCAGAGCTGACCCTCAACCTCTTCATGGAGTACTTCAATATCGGCGAGAGCGGTGCGGCACCGCGGACACCAATTGATGAGTCTCTCCGCGCGGTAGAGCAGTCCGTCCTCCCAAAGCCGCACGAATGCTTCCCGTACCGCGATGGAAAGCCCTTCGTCCATCGTGAAGCGTTCGCGACTCCAGTCGCAGGAAACACCGAGCGATTTTAACTGATGCAAGATGGCGCTGCCGGCTTCTTGTTTCCATTCCCAAACCCGTTTGACGAACTCCTCTCGTCCTATCTGAGCACGGGTGACGCCGGTCGCCGCCAAGCGCCGCTCCACCACATTTTGCGTCGCAATCCCGGCATGATCCGTTCCCGGCACCCAGAGGACACGATGCCCGTCCATGCGCTTGAACCGGCAGAGAATATCCTGCAGAGAGTTATTGAGCGCATGGCCCATGTGGAGCGATCCGGTCACGTTGGGCGGAGGAATCACCATGGAAAAGTAAGGAGCCATCTCCCCCTGCGGGGTAAACGCCCCCGCGTTCACCCAATGGGCGTACCACTTAGATTCAACATCTTTATGATTATAGGCCTTGTCTAACGGCATTCGGCTACTTCTTTTCCTTGAGATTGTCGGCCATCGACTCCACCCCTTCCTCGACGACATCAACCAGCTCGATCAGATTGGATTCGGTGTCTGCGGAAACAGTATATGGACTCGGTTGCTTCACTGCCTCTTCGGCCGCCGACGCTGCCGGTTTTTCCTTTCGTAGCCGGGGTCGCGTTGCGGTCGAACTCTCCAACGACGCTTTTACCGCCGCATGCAGATCGGTTTTTTTTAGCGGTCGGCGCATCACGATGACTTGCTGCAATGCCGCGGAAGACGCTGCCGCGGCGTCCTCGATCCATATAACGGGTATTTTTGAACGACGAAAAGTATCGAGCTGGCTCAGGTCGATTGCCTCAAGTTCTCTCAGAGAAGCGGCATCAACAATGAGCAGGTCGAAATCGCTTTCCGCATCGACGTCAGACAACGAAAGCACCGATCTCGTTTCATGCTCGGGAAATAGGGAAAGCGCGATGGCCTGCTGCAACATTCGATTGGGTTCGATGACAAGAATTTGACTCATGGCGACGCAATTGACTGACCGAGGTTCGCTACCTTGACAAGCTTTCGACCCCAAGTTACATAGAACACACGGACAACGGGTTACGACTTCGGGGCGAAAGTGGCGGAATTGGTAGACGCGCAGGATTCAGGATCCTGTGGGATAACACCCGTGGGGGTTCGATTCCCCCCTTTCGCACCAGTTGTTTACCGAGCCAAACTTACCACAGCCGGCCAATTTTCTCTAACGATGTCCGGTATCTTACCGAGCAATTTGCCGTTTGATTTGGGCTAAATGAGCTGTCGCATAACTCCTTCCGTCGACGCTTTGTGAAGACTGGCCAAACTCGCCGCGTGAGGGGTGATCGAAGAGCAGGAATGGGTGGATTCTCAATACAACGCGGCGCGCGATAAAACGCCGGCGGCAACTGCTATGAGGCGATTACCCTTTCTACTATTACTGCTCGTCTCCCTTATGGGCTGCGACAAGCGATCGGACGGTGAACCTAAATCCACTGCAGGCGGGGCAGACCCGCGCCGTGGCAAAAGCATCTACCTCGGCAACTGCGCCGTATGTCATAACAGCGACCCCGGCAAAGACGGTTCTGTGGGACCCGCAATCGCGGGAGCCAGCCTGGAACTGGTTACCGCGCGGGTTTTAAAGGCCAGCTATCCTCCCAACTACAAACCCAAGAGAAACTCCAGGGCCATGCCCGCCCAACCCTATTTGAAATCGGCGATTCCCGATCTGGTTGCCTTCCTCAATCAACCTCAGAAGTCCGCTACGCCATGATCTTAACAACGCCCCACAGTACGAACGTCAAGATAAATCCAAACCATAGGGCGCCAGAAACGGAATCGAGAGGTTTTTTTGTCGGTCCCTGGGTTCCTACCAGCGCGTTGGCTTCAACAGCAGCAATAATAAGGGTGGTGACAAGTAGCAAGGCCGTCGCCGCTCCTCCTGAGGTCTGACCGACCAACCCGCCGTAATGGCTCGCCGCGCCCATATAAAAGAGCATGGGAACGGAAAATACAGTATTGGTTCTTGACGCGAGGGCGGCACGCCGCGCTCTGGCGGCGGCTTCGGGCAGCGCCTGTCCTCCTTGGGCGACTTGCGTCGTGGAGGCGATTACCACCTGTTGTGCCGGCCATATGACAAGCCAAACGTTGAGAAACATGATCGTGCCCATCAGACCCCCGATGGTGATAGCGACCCCATAATTGGTGGTAAAGAAATCCGCGCCGCTTTGGCCCATCTTGTGCAGATAGATGATAATCCCCGCCAGGAAGGTGAACATGGCACCCCAGCGAAACCACCAGAGTGCTCGCGGCACCAATTTTATGATGGCGCCGGATCTCACGGGGGCTTCGGTTTCAGCAAAAAAAGGCGTCTGCACAAAATTGAAGTAATAAAGAATCCCAATCCACGTCACACCCGCGAGAAAATGAATCCACCTTAATATAAATAGTACTAACTCTTCCATGTTGTTTCCTCCTTCTACCCCTCCCAAAATAAATGAGAAGGCCGACATTTGTTTGTAAAGGAGCTATATATTAAGCGAGTGTTGCGCTTGTCAAGCAAAAAAGGCCCTGTTGGGAGCAATATAAACCGGGAATCGCGCCGTCGAACGGCCAGCGGCGGTTGCAACTTTCAACCGTTTTGTCCTTTGCTTGACCTGATTGGGGAACTATGCCATTTTGCTTGCTATCTTCGCTAGCCAGCTCTTGGAGCCCTTCTGATTCAAGAAAGCAAACATAGAGCCTTGGATGAGCATTCCACGGCGGTGTCTGAAATCAAGCGAAAGATGGCGTCGCTGGACGGTGCTTGCGATCCTTTTGATTATGTCAGTAAAGAGCTGGAACTCGTTGAACAAAATTTAGCCAGGGCCATCCTCTCTCGAGAACAGGCGCTGACGGACATTGCCGGTCACTTAATCCACGGTGGCGGCAAAAGAGTTCGGCCGATGGTGACGCTCCTAGCCTTCCTCGGCTTTGGCGGAAAACGCATTTCGGAAATCGTCGATATCGCCACTGCAATCGAATTGATCCATACCGCAACGCTGCTGCACGACGACATACTTGACGGGGCGGAGACGCGGCGCGGCAAGGAGTCGGCGTATAAACGCTACGGGCTCAAGCCGACATTGGTGGCCGGCGATTTTTTATTTATCAAGGCCTTTGAGTTTGCCGGCAAATTCGATGAGACCGTGGTTCAATGGACGGCCGATGCATGCGCCCAATTAACCGAGGGAGAAACACTGCAAGGGTATTTTAATCGAAATCCTGCCGTCACCTTGGACGACTACCTCGAGATAGTAAGGCGCAAGACCGCTTCCTTATTTCAAACCGGCGCTCGCGTAGGCGCCTATCTTGCGGGCGCCCAGCCCGCGTTCATTGATGAAACCGCTCGCTATGGACTGAATTTAGGTATCGCTTTCCAGGTAATCGACGACATTCTCGACGTCATCGGCAATATCGAACTTTTAGGCAAACCCACAGGGATGGACCTGCGGGACGGCAATCCATCCCTGCCCATCATTCTCGCGCTCAAAAACGGCCAATCTGGCGTTCGCGAAGCCTTCACCAGCCCTCAACCGAGTGAGGATCAAATCGCCGCGGCGCTCGATGTAATCAAAGTCGGACCCGTTATTCAGCAGGCCAAGACGCTTTCCAAGCAATATGCCAACGAAGCACTCATATCCATCAAAAAATTACCGCCATCGCACTACCTCAACGGACTCAAGACTCTGGTACAATTAATTATTGATCGAGATTTTTGAGGCTCGAACCGATTCCCAAACTTTATACATTCCGGTTTCGACCCCGCGGTGGAGAATTTTGCTGATGGCAGCAGCCGTCAATAATTCACAGGATCGCGCCGTTCAGACGATGTTCGATCGCATTGCCGGGCGTTATGACTTGCTCAATAGAGTCATCAGCTTTCGTCTTGATGCTTGGTGGAGAAACCGCGCTATACGCGAAGTCATTTCAGGTGGAAGGCCGCGCATTTTGGATCTCGGCGCCGGCACCGGCGATTTGACCTTCGCGGCGGCGCGGGCCACCCGGGGTAGGGGATCGCTCGTCGGCTTGGATTTTTCTCTATCCATGTTGACTGTGGCGCAGCAAAAGAGAGGTCATGCGCCCCACGGCGACGCTACCGCCTTCGTGCTCGGCAGCGCTTTGAGATCTCCTTTTCGCGACGCCGTTTTCGATGGCGTAATGACGGCCTTTGTGCTGCGCAATGTCTCTGACCTCTCCCTTTTTTTCGCCCATGCCTATCGGGTATTGAAGCCCGGCGGCCGATTTGTCTCCTTGGATATGTTTCCGCCGAATAAGAATTGGTTCACGCCGCTGTATGCGCTTTATTTTTATCACCTCGTGCCGTGGATCGGAGAGCGATTAGCTAAGGACCGCGACGCCTACCGCTATCTCTCAGAATCGGTGCGCCACTTTTATCCCCCGGAGAAAATCGTCTGCCTCATCAAGGGAGCGGGATTTGAAGGAGTAACCTTCAGACGTTTTCTCAACGGAGCCGTTTGCATGCATGTCGCCGAGAAATCTCACGCCGCCGTGGGCGCTGCTGAGGACCATGCAAGGATTTTCTAGCAGCTTTTTGGTTTTTTTCTACCAGGTTGCCTTTGGCGGTCTACTGGCTTTATCGGCAACGCCATTCCATGAGTTGGACAGGGCATTCTACAAATCCACCGGTGGGGTACTCTTTGTTATTGCCCTCTTCGGGCTATGGGGCAAGAGCCATTTGTACTGGCAAAATATCTCCAGCCACGTCGGCACGTTGCCCGCCCTGGAAATTCTTTTACAACTGACTTTCGTATTCTGCTTCGCCTGTTACATGTTTTCTCTGTGGAGCGAGCACCCACGCTTTAGGGCGCGCAGTTTTGCCTTATCTATTCTCACCGGTCTCGGCGGTCTTTTTGCAAGCGCGCAAGGTTTCCTGGCCGCGCCGGTCTTATCCGTTGAGACGATCATATACTCCATCAGTTTTCTCTGCTCATCGCTGCTGCTCGGCAGCGTCACCGTGGGCATGTTGATCGGCCACTGGTATCTGATCGATACCGGACAAAGTCTCGATCCGTTCATGCGCGTCTACAAGTTTTTCGTGATAGCGTTAATCGTGCAGGGTCTTTCCGTCCTTATCGCCTTACCGGCGCTTTATTTTCTCGGCTCAGTCCCAAGCGTCGCAGCCATTGAACGGCTTTGGGTAAACCATTCCACGTTATTGATATCCCGCATTTTGGTGGGCCAGCTGGCGCCGCTGATCTTGTCCTGGATGATATGGAGAACCCTGATTATACCGCATACTATGGCGGCCACGGGGTTGTTCTATATCGCGCTGTTAGGAGTATTTGTCGGTGAAATCTTAGGAAGGCAAATGCTCGCGTTAACTTCTCTGCCGTTCTAGATTCGATTGTCCGCCTGCGCCGGGTGAACGCGGATAGGTTTTAATTTTAGTCACCCTTAGCCCAGCCGAGGTCCACCCTAAATCATAGCCTATCGGTTCTCCCTCCGTGAGATCGGCGGGACTCTTGGCTTCGCCGCAAAGGATTACTAATTCATACGAAAAAGTGAGCTCCCGGCCGCTTTCCGTGCGCACCACTCCCGTATTGTTGGAAGGAAACAATTTTGTAATGATACCGTGGTGGTAGAGATCGCTTCTTGCGGCCGGGAGAGGTTGATTGTCGTCAGCGGGATCCATAACGAATCTCACATCGTTGAAAAGCTACTCATTTCAACGGTTGCTTTTGACCTGCGATCTTATTTTGCAACGTCATAAGGCCGTCCAGCACCGCCTCCGGTCGTGGCGGACATCCCGGCACGTAAACATCCACAGGTATGATTCGGTCGATTCCTTGAACGGTGGCATAGTTATCGTAAAACCCCCCGCTCGCCGCGCAGGCGCCGAATGCCATAACCCATTTGGGCTCTGACATCTGATCATATACGCGTTTCAATACAGGGGATAGCTTGTGATTGACCGTGCCGATGACCATCAGCAAATCTGCCTGCCTAGGACTAAAACGGGGCAAGAGGGCGCCGAAGCGATCAATGTCGTACGGCGACATTGAAAGCGACATGTATTCCATGGCGCAGCATGCAGTCGCAAAGGGATAGGGAAATAGCGAATATTTGCGGGCCCAGCCAACCGCCTTGTCCACCCGCGTTAGCACGACGCTTTCGGCAAGCAGTTTGTCTTGGCCATATTCCGCCGCCATGGTTAAATTTTTTTTCTCCATGCTTGCCGTGTCCCGTTACGACACTCAACTCGCTTCCCAAGATGAAAGACTACTACTTTTCCCGCTGTCAGACAATCAATTGAGGGTCTCGAGGCGTCAGGGGTGAGCAACCGAGGAGGGCTCGCCGGTTGCTTTAAATGTTTCCACAATGCCGGCGGGTTCGTGGAAAAGATTGTTGATCCGGGAATTTCCTGAAAATTCGCATTAGGGCCAAAACCCAGAAAGCAGCGCAAAAAAACCGCCGTGAAGATTTCTAGAGTTTTACGACGTTGATGGCCTGCGGCCCCTTTTGACCCTGGGCAATTTCAAACTCTACATTCTCGCCTTCATCGAGGGATTTAAACCCATCTCCCTGGATTGCAGTATAATGGACGAAAACATCTCCACCCCCCTCTTTTTCAATAAAACCATACCCCTTCGAGTTGTTGAACCATTTTACTTTGCCAGTAGCCATTACCTAAACCTCCCTGTCCCCGATGAGTTCAAGCCAACTTAACCGCTTCAACCGTGGCGTCACAGAATCATTGATCCTACTCATTTTAAGTTTTCAAAATAACGTTACTATCACGCATCATTTGCCAGTCTCGGGTCCTATTGCGAAAAACCGCCGACCAGTCTTTCTCAAACGTGGGACATTAATTAAATGAAACGATCTTTGTCAAGAAAAAAATCATAAATAGAATGGAAGCGGACCAGAATCAATCAAATTTCCGTTGTTATTAAAGGTTCGCCAAGTTAGATGACCCCAATCTTCACAACATGCCATATTTGAGAGAATATGCGTTTGCAGGCGTTGTCGCTGACCAACCGATCCCGCCTGCTAAAAAAGCAGGGCTAGTGGTAAGGGCCTGCCCTCATTTGCCGTCACAAAGAACTATCCTCAGTTTACTCTCTCTGAAGTCACGCTTATCATATCAATCGGATGTATTTTGCCTCCTTTCCTTGGCAAACTTAAGCTATGGTATTACTTTAACAATATTCGACACCAGCTTAATTTTAAAAATGAAAACAATTTTTAATTGACTTTAAATCAATTTTCTATTATAAATTGACTATTTAGCTTTCGTTTGCGAGACTTGAGTTTGGTCTCCCAAGCGACTGTCGATGTTTTGCTTGGGCAGCAGCTTGGAAAATTGTTAAATGGCCATTTACTCGGTACTGGGAAAAAAAGACATCTCGAAAATCGCCGATGAGTTCACGCTCGGCGAGCTTTCTTCTTATTCCGGCATTAAAAACGGCTCAGTAAATACCCATTACTTGATCGAAACCAAGCGTGGTCGTTTTTTCGCAAAGATCGATGAGGTAAAAAGCGAACTGGAGGTGAAACAAGAGCTTGACCTCTTGTTTCACTTGCGAAAACAAAATTTTCCATGCATACAGCCGTTGAAATGTAAGTCTGGCCGCTTTTATACCGAGTTTCAGGGTAAATGCCTCACGGTAAGCCGTTTTATCGACGGCTCAGAACTCGCAGTCGAGGCCTTGACGACCACGCACCTGGAAGCATTGGGTCATGCCTTGGCCAATCTCCATTTGATCGGGCGAAGCTACAAAAAGGGCATTGATAACCGCTTCGGTTTCAATCGCATCGTCCTCATCTATCGAGAAGTGCGCCGCCAGCTCCCCACTCACCTCAAAAACATTATCCGAGTTCTCGATGACGAGTTTACCTACTTGGAAAACTATCTTGATAACAACCTCCCCAAGGGCATCATTCACGGAGATTTATTCTCCGACAACGTAAAATTCAAAGGCAGCCGTCTACTGAGCGTGATGGATTTCGAGGCCGCCTGCCGGGGCAAACTCATCTATGATCTGGCAACTGCCGTAAACGCGCTGTGTTTCATTGGCGAGCGCTACCGTATCGAGCGGTTCGAAGCTTTGATATCCGGATATGAGAGCTTGAGACCGCTGTCTTTACCGGAGTGGGATTCATTCCCTAATGAATTGCGCTTTTCCGCGCTACGCTTTACGGTCACAAGAATCAAAGATTTCTATCTCAAAAAGGCCGAGGAAAATCAAAGAATCTATAAGGATTTTAAAGAGTTCTATAATCGACTCTTGATTTTAAGGCGAGAAAAAAGCGGCGGAATGGAAGACATTCTCCTGGCCATGGCAACAGGCTACGATTATCGGAAATATCAGAAATCAAAACCTTCCAAGTAACAATTGAGTCTAGCGGACAACCGACATGTTAGCCGCGATCCCTATTCCGATAAACCTGCCAATCTTTGGATTCTCACCTGCGTATCGCGACGTATTAGGCGGATGAGGGAGGCGAGAGTCAGCAAAGCCCCTAGCAGAAATAATGCCCTACCTCCTGTCAGGACTACATAGAAAAAGTTGAACTTTACTCTCGCCGCATTGTATTTCTCGCGGTCTTCGTTGATGCGACGAAGCACTTCTTCATTTTTTTGATGGTCTAACTCTTGAAAACTGCGATAGGATTCCTCCAATCCAGTGTGCGATGTTTTGTTCAATAAGGTCTGGTACTTGGTCGTTTCGAAAGCTCCTACAGCCCAGTTGCCGATACCGAGCACCAAGCAGACCAAGCCTGCGACAAGCAGGTAGCTGGAGTAAATTTCGCGGGCCTTCACGTGGGTAGTTCATGTAGCAGAATTTTCCATTTTGGTCAATTTAAATATTTCCGGCCGGGGAGCGATTGAGCTGTTTGCACTCGATCCATCAGTAGCTTAGGATAACGATACTTTATGCGTTGTTATGTGATAGGTGACATCCATGGATGCGTCGACGAGTTGCGATGCCTCATCGAGGGCCTACCTCTCAAGCCCGGCGATCATATCGTATTCCTAGGCGACTATATCGATCGGGGTCCGGACTCAAAGGGCGTGATCTCCTATTTATTGGGATTGCAACGCGATACCGCCGCGTATGAGTGTACATTTCTCAAAGGCAATCATGAAGACATGCTGCTGTCTTATGTCGGGCTCGAAGGGCAGCATGGCGACATGTTCCTTCACAACGGCGGCAGATCAACCTTGGCAAGCTATGGTCTTTTCAAAAACGAACCCTCAGTTGAAGAAGCGCTTGCCGTGATTCCATCAAATCATCTTGCATTCTACAGAAGCCTTCAGCGGTACACCATTTTAGGATCTTTTCTCTGTGTCCATGCGGGTATCCATCCGTTGAAATCGCTCAACGATCAGACGGATTCGGAGATATTTTGGATTCGCGGTGAATTCATAAACAATCCGCATCGGCTGCCCTACACGGTGCTTTTCGGCCACACACCGCACAAAGAGGTGTATTACAACCTCCCTTACAAACTCGGGCTAGATACAGGGCTCGTCTATGGCAACAAACTCAGCTGCTTTGAGACGACGGAGAAAGCATTGTATCAGGTTAGCCGGGGTAAAAAAGCGGTGCGGCGAAGCATCGTCCAAGAGAAGTGGGGTCAGAAAAATCCTTATTCGATTCCTTGATCTTTTACTTCAGCCATTTTAATTTAATACGCCACGTGGCGGTGTAGCTCAGTTGGTCAGAGCACGCGGCTCATATCCGCGGCGTCGACAGTTCGAATCTGTCCACCGCCACCAAATTTTTGCCTTGGTCATTCCTAGGGGTTCAAAACCGCCTCATCTCTGGTATAATCCGGTAAAATCATTCTAAGTTCCATTTCCGGGCAAAGATGAATTTTATCCGCTGCCGTTTTGCAACTCCAGCCAAAGGCATCCTTTGGCTACCCTGTCATTCAGGCTTTGGCACGCTGCCCTAATAGTCAGTGCCCGGATCGCTCTGCGGCCCAGCGGCAAGTCGGCTGGCCTCGGAAAGCTCAGAATACAAAATTCGCTAATTGGAGATTAATAGGGAAATGTCTAAACCGATGAGAAAGGTGGATATAGCACAGCCCACTACCGCGAACTCCGAGCCCAAAGCGACGGTATCTGCCGCCGCTATGGGAGCGCGTCAACGGGAAATTTCCGTGTCGGAGTTCTTTACCAAGAACCGTCATCTGCTGGGGTTCGACAATCCGAGAAAAGCTCTTCTCACCTGCGTCAAAGAGGCCGTCGACAACGCGCTCGACGCATGTGAAGAGGCTGGCATCCTACCGGAAGTTGTCGTCAAGGTGGAGGTAGCTTCAAACGGCAACATTGCGCCAGCTCCGAGCCAGGCCACCCGGTTCAGAATAACGGTGATCGACTACGGCCCCGGAATCGTCCGCCAACAAATCCCGAGAATTTTTGCCAAGCTTCTCTATGGCTCGAAATTTCACCGCCTGCGCATGAGTCGCGGCCAGCAGGGCATCGGCATTTCGGCCGCCGGCATGTATGCGCAACTGACGACTGGAAAACCCGTTCAGATTATCTCCCGCACCAGCGCGCGGGCTCCCGCCCATTACTTCGAAGTTCAGATCGACACGAAAAAGAACGAACCGCGCATTTTTGAGAACAAAAAGATCGACTGGGAGAGCCATCGCGGAACCCAGGTGAGCCTCGAAATCGAGGGGCGTTATCAAAAGGGACGAGCCTCCGTGGACGAATATCTCGAGCAGGTGGCCATCGCCAATCCGCATGTGAGGCTCGTCTACCACACTCCGGAGGGCGATACCAAAGAGTACCCGCGAACTATTCACGAGCTGCCACCTCAACCCCGGGAAATCAAGCCCCACCCTTATGGTATCGAGTTCGGCATGTTGCTCAAAATGCTCCATGACAGCAAGAGCCACTCGCTGTCGGGATTTCTCTCGAGCGATTTCAGCCGCGTTTCCTCCAAGCTCGCTCACGAGATTTGCCGGACGACAAAAATTGCGCCGGATATGAGGCCACGGAATGTTCACGGGGGCGCCGCCGAATCACTCTATAAGGCCATTCAATCCACAAAAATCATGGCGCCTCCCAGCAACTGCATCTCGCCCATAGGGGAAACCGCCATTCTTCACGGCCTCTACAAGCAGATCAAAGGAAATTTTTATACGGCCGTCACGCGACCGCCGGCCGTATACCGTGGAAACCCCTTTATCATTGAAGCAGGTCTGGCGTACGGCAAGGGACCGGAACAGACGGAGAGCGCGGCGCAGCTACCGAAAATCCCCCTCGCCGAAGGCGAACAACACGAAGATGACAACGAACTGGCGCGCGTGATTCGTTACGCCAACCGCGTCCCGCTGCTATACCAGCAATCCGCTTGCGCCACTTTCAAGGCAGTGCTCGATACCACCTGGCGCAACTATGGTATCGTGCAATCCAGAGGGGCCCTCCCCGCGGGACCCTTGGTCATTTTTGTCCATATGGCCTCGGTTTGGGTGCCCTTCACCAGCGAATCCAAAGAAGCCATTGCCGATTACGACGAGATCCGTAAGGAAATCAAACTCGCCCTGCAAGAATGCGGGCGGCGGCTGGGAGTCTTTTTGCGTCGACGCGAGCGCGCCAAGAGCGAGTTCCGGCGCCGCAATATTTTTGAGCTCTACATCGAAGAGGTCGTCGACGCGTGCAATCGCTTGAAAGGCGGGAAGTTGCCCAAAGAAAAACTCAAACTCCAGCTTCACAAGATCGCCTTGAAACGAACCGGCGGCGAAAAGACCAATGAACTATTGGAAAACGATGGCAGCGGACCGCAGGGGCTGCCCCATTCCATCATCGTCACGGCCGAGGGCACTGAGGGGGATGCGCCGCAATTGCCGCAAAGTGCGGGGAGCGATGTCACAGAGCTACTACAACCAGCGGGAGAAGTGGAAGAGCCGGAGCTGCCGACTCTCGCAAACAAGCGATCTCTAGCTAGCAGCCAGGGCTTAAGTCTTGGAAAAAACCTAAAGCGCTCCAAGGCATCAAAACTCGAGTCTGCGACGCAAATGAGTTTGGGTTTTACCAAGCCAGCGAAACCCGGCGCGAAAAAAGAGAAGACAGGAAACAAAGATGGCACGAAAAAAACCAAAAAATAACGTAGCTGTGGAAAGGAAGCTCGTCGGGGTAGCGGATACTATCATTACAGCCGCGGAGCGGAGCAAGGACCCCACGCTTTCAATTCCCGTGCGCAGCTTGGCAAACGTCAACTTCAACGAGAAGCGGGGCATCATTGAAATGGGACGCAGGAAGCAGGCGCGCTCGTTTTTCAATGTCGGCATGGCGAAGAAATTCATGCAGACGGTGCTCGTGGCCGACGCTCTGGCTGAACTGCAGCGATCGAACCTGACAACGTCTCTCCGAGAAATATACTACCGCACCAAACATACGATTAAAAATTCCCACGAAAACACCTTCGATGGACAGAACGAATCCGACCCGCTGATCGAAGACCTCGAAGTCGCCTTGGAAGCCCTACGCGAGGAGCTCCACGTGCGCGCCGAGAATTCCGGAACCGTCGTGGGGCCGCTGGTTTTGGTGGATGACGGCGACCGGGTAGACTGCACCAGGCTGGGTAAGGGGGGTTATTCGGTGCCCTCCATCGTCGAGCCGGAATACATTCAGATCACTCGCTGCACGGCGGATTTCGTGCTGCTCGTCGAAAAAGGCACCCAGTGGAACCGGCTCTCCGAAGACAAGTTCTGGCGGCGTTATAACTGTGTCCTGCTTACTGGAAACGGGCAGCCGCCCCGTGGCGTGCGCCGCCTGGCGCGCAGGTTACATGAAGAATACAATCTCCCGGTCTATGTGCTCGTGGACAACGATCCCTGGGGCTACTACATTTACTCAGTCATCAAACAGGGTTCGATCAATCTCGCTTTTGAAAGCCAGCGCATGGCCCTTCCCAAAGCCAAGTTTATCGGCTTCTCCAGCGCCGATCCCGATCGCTACGGCCTACCACGCAACGTGGGGATCAAGCTCAACGACAAAGACGTTAATCGGGCTCGCGAACTATTAAAATATCGCTGGTTTCAGAAAAAGGATTGGCAAAATGAAATCAAGCAGATGCTTGCGAGCGGCCTGAAATACGAACTGGACGCGCTCGCCAACAAGGATTTTCAATATCTCACAAAGACTTACCTACCGCGTAAGCTAAAAGACCAGGATTGGCTGGACTAGGCCTCGCGGCAAACGTGGCGCCAGCGACAGGGTGCCAAGCTTGACGCTCGAGAACTAAATGCTATTATGCCGTCCCGACACCAATCGGCGGGCATGGTTCCCGCAGAAAGAGGATCGAAGCGAATGAGGTCAAAATCAATTGCGACCTTCAGTATCCTGGCTTTATTAACTACGGCGGTGAGCGGCGCGCAGACGCAAAAGCCAGCCTACGAGGGCTGGAGCTTATTGGCACCGTTGCCAACGACCAATTCGGAAATTGCCGTTGCCGAGCTCAGCGGCAAGATCTATGTGATCGGCGGGTATCCGGCCGACCGCAAGACGGTACCAACCGTCCAGATGTATGACTCGGCCACCAATAGGTGGGAAATCGTGGCACCGCTACCGGTCCCTTTGAATCATTTGATGGCCGCCTCCGCGAATGGAAAAATCTATGCCATCGGCGGCCAGACCAGCGAGACAAGCGATCCAGTGAAGGCTGGCTTTGTGGACGCGGTTTATGAGTACGATCCGGCCGCCAATCGCTGGACATCCCGGGCCCCCATGCCGACACGGCGCGGCGGTGGGGCGTCCGCGGTCATCGATGACAAAATATACGTTGTCGGCGGTCGGCCTCCCGGAGGAGCCGACTTTGCGGTGTACGATCCCAAGGCGGACCGTTGGACTAAGCTACCGGACATGCCCACCCAAAGAAATCATCTCGCCGCGGGAGCCCACAACGGTAAGGTTTATGTTTTCGGCGGAAGATTCGAGGGAGGTTTTAGAAGCGAGCGGACGGCTGTCGTTGAGGCCTTCGACCCCAAAACCAACCAGTGGTCCAAGAGACAATCTATGTTGCGGCCGCGAGGCGGAGTGAACGGGATTTTTGCTAATGGCTGTTTTCACCTATTCGGCGGCGAAGGCAACCCGGAGCACCCCTACGGGATGTATCCGGACCATGATTACTACAATCCAATTACCGACAGCTGGCACCGTCTGGAAAACATGCCAATTGCGATTCATGGCGTGACCGGCATGGCGTTCCTCAAAGGGCTCATCCATCTTACCGGCGGAGGTACCGGGGTGGGAGGCAGCAGCGGTTCGACGATACACCAGGTGTATAAGCCGAATATGAGTTGTCAGTGAGGCCGCAACCTTTTAAAGGTGCAACGTCGTCGAAGGAGATCGGCCGTCTATAGAGATATTCTGCGGCGTAATTTCCTTTCGGCGCCGTAAATCTATAACCCCGGGCATGACCGTTAGTCGAAAAACTAGAAATTTCATCTCTCTGGTTTTGCGCATCGCACTTTTCGCCCCCATCGCGACGTTTGCCGGCCACGGAGTAGAGGACACGGTCGATAATCTCGCCGCTGATCGCGTAAAGCAATTGATGGACAGCGGGGAAAAGATTGTCTTGATCGACATGCGCCCGGCTAAAGAATTCTTACAAAACCGTCTTCCCGGCGCGCGCTCGCTACCGTTCGCCGAGCTGGCCAATCGCTTCGGCGAAGTCCCGAAAAGCGGCCGCGTCGTGCTTTACTGCGACTGCAAACCCGCCGACATCGCCGATCGCGCCGTGTTTCTGGAGTACCGTGGTTATCGCAATATTTTTATTATGCCGGAGGGATTTCAAGGCTGGCTTAACCGCGGCTACCCCATCGACAAAACCCGGCGCTGAGCTTGACTTCGCCAGGTTTCAGTCGACGGCTGAAATTCAAACCGCAAAAGTGATGCCCGCAAAGTCGTTTTACTTTTTACTGAGGCCAAAACTTCCCTATAACTTCAATGACCCGCTAGAGACGGAAAAATCGCGCGGCGTTTTCTCCTAGGATTTTCTTCTTGACTCGCTCCGTCATATCGTCCCGCTCGCGCCAGCGCGTGACGTAGTTTTCTTCCGCAGAGGGGTCTCCGTGGGGGAAGTCAGAGGAGCACATGAGGCCATCCTCCCCCACATGCTTCAATAGATAATCGAAATCCTCGTCTCCTTCGCAGTTCACGAACGCCCGTCCCGTCCGGAAAAATTCCTCCGGGTCACGGTAGTAGCGGCGGTCAATGGCATTGTCGACCGGGCGCCGTTGCCCTTGGGAGAAAAGTACGCTAGGCGGCTCTACCCGGCGCCTGATCTGCTGCATGGCGTAGGGCACCCAGGCTGAGCCGGTCTCTAAGAATCCAAGCCGAAGCTCAGGAAATCGGGTTAGCAGGCCGGCGCCCATGGTATACATGAAACCCCACATGACGGGAACTATGGCCGAACAAAAAAACGCATGGGAATCGGAGAAGAGCTGGGTTACCTGCGGCGAGCCCCAGCCAAGATGAACACAAATGGGGAGGTCAAGGCCCGCAGCTTCTTCGTAGATCGGAAAGAAATCGGGATCGGCCAAATTCCGCTCCCACACCATTCCCATGGTGAAAACACCCGAAGCCCCGAGATCGCTGGCTCTTCGCATCTCGGTCACGGCAGCCTCCGGGTCGCGAAACGGGAGAAGCGCCACCCACCTGACGCGGCCATTCGACTTGGCGCAGGCCTGACCGAGGTAAGTATTGTAGGCTTGAAACAGCGCGCCTTCGAGTTTCACATCCTCGGCCACAGCAGCGAGAAACATTGTGGGGAAGACGATTTGGGTATCGATGTGGAAGCGATCCAGGTCAGACACCCGGGCTTCCATGTCTTCCAGAGTTTGCGACCCAAGTGAGACGTCGATCTTTTTCGATCGCTCCGTCCAGGCAACCGACGCGGTGGTACGTCCCCGGGTGCCAATGTTAGGCACGCTTTTCCCCTCGATGAGCCAACAGCCGTTGAAGTCACCCCGAATAGTGTCCGCCGGCAGGCGCACCGGAATTGGACGTCTGAGATGGAAACCCTCGGGAAGATGATCAAACATGCCTTCCGGCTCGATGATATGTCCATCGGCATCGATCACGCTCATGGACTCTTCCTCCTTACATCCAATTTTGACTGGCAGTGTCACTCTATTCGCCACCTGAAACCCCTGTCAAGTGGAGCCCCACGACTTCAGTTACAAGAAAAGTAGAATGTCCTTTTTCTTCTCCGGGTTCTCAGCCGTTGCTTTCTACGGTGATGAGTAAAAACAACCCGAGACCAGAATTTTTTACCCTGCGGCATGAAGTTACGATATGGGAATTTTTTACGCCATATTGCCTAAGATGGTCTAATCTGGCCAGTAAATACCAAGGATGAGGCCTCTGGCATCCGTTGTGCTCTTAGCCCGGCCAGGTATGGGGAACAATACCCGGAAAATATTGATCGTTGACGCCAATGACTCCTCTCGAAGCACTCTCGGGGCCTTCATCAAATGCCTAGGCTACGAAGTCTTCGAAGCCACCACGGGTCCAGAGGCCATAGACAAAGCTTCCAGGGTACAACCCAATCTAATCCTGATGGATCTGCGCCTACCCGGGATGAACGGAGACGAAGTAACGGCACGATTAAAGAGGAATGTGACCACCCAAAATATACCCGTACTCATTAGCGCTGCCTGGAGTATGGCCTGCAACATAGGAGAGGGTGTGGACCGCGCCCTTGAGGCAGGAGCCGCAGAGATTTTGTATAAGCCATTTCACTTGACTATGTTGCGTGATGTGCTGCGCACCTATGTGATCGCCTAGAACCGAAATAAATCTCTAGGAATCGAGAGGCGCAATATCATTTGGCACCGCATATTTAGATGGCAACATTTCGCTCAGCAATGTCTAGGAGGTAAATTCATGAACCAGACACATAAAGGCCACAATATTGTCATTTCAATCATGCGGTTTGGCGGCATGCGTCAATGGAAGCCGCAGGTTAAGATCATTTGGAGCGAAGACGGCGAGGGAAAAATCAGCACACTCAACGTTAATGGCGCATTCGGGGCTAAGGAAGAAGCCGAAAAGGGAGGTCTACTATTCGCCAAGAAGTGGATCGATGATGGAAAGCCAGTCCACCTAACTACCATCCCGGTACTAAAAACGCACGACTCGAGATGAAAGAGTTGCATGCGGTGTAAGAGTGGTTCGTCAGGGATAATGTCCAAGTCCTGAAATCGCGGATCGGTTTTCCGCCACCACTTGATCACCGCGTTCCTCTCAAACAACACTTCCGAGACTCCTTACTCGCCCTCTACACTAATCTATTGGCGGGTAAGTGTCTCATTCACATTGGCAGAGAGGGCGCGTTGGATGCGTTAGCCGGGTCAAACAGAAATGCCACCCGAGATAGCTTCGGGATCGACTCTTTAAGAAGTTCTAAACGTTTGCCCCCTAACTCAGGCGCCAGCGAGGTTACGCCCGTAATATTCCCTCCTGGTCTTGCCAGGCTCTCCACTAGTCCGGTCGCTACGAAATCGCTGGTAGCAACGTAAACAACTGGGATCGTCTTTCCTTGCTTAACTTGTTCTTGCCCCGCTGCCCAAATGAGGACGTCGGTTTTGAGCTGAACCAACTCGGCCACGATTCCTGGAATTCGCTCTGGCTTTCCGGCCGCTGTGCGGTACTCGATGATGATGTTTTTTCCTTCCTCGTATCCCAGCTCCCGCAAACCTTGGCGGAGCGCATCTAGCCTTACCAAAGCGCCGGGGCCAGGATTCGGTCCCGGATCGAGCGACGACCCAGTGCCTACGTAAGATATACGGGCTACTTTCTTCACTTGCTGCGCCTCGGCCTTGATGACAACGGCAAGCACTACCAGTACTGCCAAGCTTGATGGCATTACAGCTTTCTTCATTGCGTGCCTCGATGGGGTTATTTATCACGCGTCTGGAGGTAAAAGAAAGCGAAGTTCACGGAGAGATGGAACAGGAATGCCTCAAATAATAATGCGAGAGGATGGAGTGATTTTGGATTACCAAGGTCGCCGCTTGGTTGGCGTAACGATTCTCGCGGCGTCAGAAAGATAATTTTCCGTAACTTTGGTGCCCGGAGCCGGACTCGAACCGGCACGGACCCTTCCGGGTCCTCGGGATTTTAAGTCCCGTGTGTCTACCAATTCCACCATCCGGGCATAATTTTCAGAGCATCGATTGTTTATCGTAGACCTTGACTCATCTGGAGCTTAGATTAAATAATTTGTGAAACGGGGCATTGTGACTTCATGTTTTTTCGCCTGTCGGGATGAGCTGCTCTCGTTTCTCCTGATACAAAAGGATCGCCTGTTGGATGACTGTTAGCGCTTCGTTCGGGCCCAAAAATTCCTCTACCTTTACGGCCTTTTTCTCCAAAGCTTTGTAGTCTTCAAAAAAACGCCTTACCTCGACCATCCGGTGGGGGGCCAACTCTACAATAGAACCGTAGTGCGCGTATTCAGGATCGTCGGCGTGCACTGCGATAATCTTATCGTCTGTTTCCCCCTGGTCAATCATCTTCATGAGGCCGATGGGTTTTGCCATTAAAATGGAGAGCGGAACGACTCCCTCCTGGCCCAAAACTAAAACGTCCAACGGATCATGATCGTCGCAGTAGGTGCGAGGAATAAAACCGTAATTGGCGGGATAGTGTACCGAGCTGAATAAGATTCGGTCTACTTTGATCAGGCCGCTTTTCTTATCCAACTCGTATTTGGTCTTGCAGCCCTTCGGGACTTCGATAACAACGGGAATCAATTGCGGGACCTGGTCACCCAGTTCCACGTCGTGCCAAGGATGCATCGTCAGTCCTCCTCCGTCGCGCACCAGACCAGATACTTCACTTGACCATCGAAAGATCGATTCTCATGCTTGGCGAGCTTGGCCGAAGCGAGATTACAGCAGGAAAATCTAAGTTATAACCGCACTAACCGTTCTTCTCCTTCTTACTCGGATTACGCGAACAGGCTCACCAAGATTTGACGAATGGCAACAATGACAGGCGCCAAAACGAGCGAAACCACCGTCATAAGTTTTACCAATATATTTAGCGCAGGGCCCGAAGTGTCCTTACAGGGATCGCCTACCGTGTCGCCGACAACCGCGGCTTTGTGTGCGTCGGACCCTTTGCCGCCAAGGTTTCCTGCTTCAATAAATTTCTTGGCGTTGTCCCACGCGCCGCCGGCATTGGCCAGATGCAACGCCAAGGGTACGCCTGCGACTAAAGCGCCGGCCAGCATGCCGCCTAACGCTTCGATTCCCAACACAACGCCCACCACAATAGGAATAAGCACGGCGAGAACACCGGGCGCAACCATTTCTTTTAGCGCTCCCGCTGTCGTAATATCCACGCAACGGGCATAATCCGCACGTCCGGTCCCCTCCATCAGCCCGGGAATCTCCTTGAACTGCCGTCTCACTTCCTCCACCACGCCGAAAGCGGCGCGACCCACGGCGCTCATGGTGCTTCCGGCGAACAAAAAAGGAATTACACCGCCGATGAAGAGCCCCCCCACCACGGCCGGATTGATAATATCGATGGCCCCCACGTTGGCAACCTGCGTAAATGACGTGAACAGCGCCAGAGCCGTGAGCGCAGCGGAGCCGATGGCAAACCCCTTGGCGATTGCCGCGGTCGTATTGCCCGCGGCGTCCAGCGCGTCGGTGATTTTCCGCACATGGGGCTCCATATGGGCCATTTCTGCAATGCCCCCCGCGTTATCCGAAATCGGTCCGTAAGCATCCACTGCGACGGTGATCCCCGCGATGGAAAGCATTCCCACCGCCGAGAGGGCGATTCCCAGAAAGCCGGCGCAGGCATAAGAAATAAGCGTCGCGAAAGCGATCAGCACCAGCGGCACCACCGTGCTTTGGTAACTTAGACTGATTCCCTGAATGATGTTCGTCGCCGCTCCCGTGCGGCAATATTCCGCCAGATCCTGAACCCTTTTACCCGAAGTATAGTACTCCGCCACAAAGCCGACCACCAACCCGACAATGATCCCCGACAAAAAGGCCCAGAACGGCAGGATCGAACCGTACCACAACCAGCACAGGAGAAACGCCCCCATGATAGCGATAACCGCGGCCGCCACGGTACCGTTGCGCAAGGCGGTTTGGGGTTCACCGGAAGCGGTACGGACAAAGAATGTCCCGATGATCGAGGCGATGATACCGACCGCAGAAAACCCGAGAGTCAATGCCACACCATCGAGTTGTTTTTCAGGAGGCAGAGTCGCCACTGCCAGAATCATTCCCGAGATAATGGCACCGACATAAGATTCGAAAAGATCTGCTCCCATGCCGGCAACATCCCCCACGTTATCCCCGACCAGATCGGCCACTACCGCCGGATTACGAGGATCGTCTTCGGGGATCCCGGCCTCCACCTTGCCGACGAGGTCGGCGCCTACATCCGCGGCCTTGGTATAGATGCCGCCGCCGACACGGGCAAACAACGCCACAGAGCTGGCTCCCATGCTAAATCCCGCCAGGATGTTTACGGCGCGCGCTAAAGGCTCTCCGGTAATCGCTCCTCCGCCGAATAACCAATAGAGCGCCGAAATGGCGCAAAGACCGACGGAAACCACCGACAGGCCCATTACGGCGCCGCCGGGAAAAGCGACGCTCATGGCTTCATTAAAACCGGTAGTAGCGGCTTGCGCTGTTCTCACGTTGGCTCGCGTGGCGATATGCATGCCGATCAAGCCGGCGATCAAGGAACAGACGGCGCCAACCAAATACGCCGCGGCCATCTGCCAACCAAGCCCCAACGCGAGCAAGACAGCCACAATCACGGTGAAGATTCCGATGGCGCGATACTCGCGAAGCAAAAAGGCCATCGCTCCTTCATAAATATAGCCCGATAACTGCTGCATTGTTGCGCTGCCGGCGTCTTTCGCCAAGACTCGAGCCGCAAGATAGGCCACAAACCCAAGCCCAATCAATCCAACCACCACAGAATGCATCACCATGAAAGCTGCCTCCTTACGAAATCTTCACCTGCTTAAGTAAAACTATTTACGCCAAACATAGGCCACCCCGATGCTCACGATATAGAGAAAAAGCATCGGACCCGCCATTAACGATTGATTGATAATGTCCGGTGTCGGCGTCAGGATCGCTGCCAAGAGAAAAATCACGACGATCGCATAGCGAAAAGATCTGAGCATGAAACGGTAATCCCAGATACCCAATCGGACAAGAAAAAATGTGAAGACCGGAAGCTCAAAAGTTAACCCAAACGCCAAAACCATACGAAAAAAAAAAGTAAAATACTCCCCGATTCGAATCGCCGGAAGGACTTCTATCGTGCCATATTGGTCGATAAAATAGCCAAACGCGATAGGGAGAACAACTCGGTAGCAAAAATAAGCCCCGCCGAGAAAAAAAAGAGTCGCGCACAAAACAAAAGGCAACACCCATCGTTTTTCTCGCTCCGATAGACCTGGGGCGATGAAACGCCAAACCAGATAGAAAATATAGGGGCAGGAAAAAATTACTCCGGCCGCCAAGGCGATTTTGATTTCAACGAAAAACGCTTCCGTCACTCCGGTTCCGATCAACCCTTGGCCGGGACGCAAAGTCTGCTTGAGCGGGGCAACGACGAAAGCGAAAATGACATCGGAAAAAAAATAACTTGCGCCGGAAACGATGATGATGGCGCACACTGACTTCAGCAAGGACCACCGCAGCTCCTCGAGGTGCTCCGTGATCGTCATGAATGCTGCCGGTGTCACAAGGCCATTTCCGATGGCAAGATTACAAAAAAGGGGAAGGATAGGAACCCTTCCCCTTTTTTGGTTACACAAACCAGTAAAAGGTTATTCGATCCTTACTTGGTTTTTCCTTCCTCTTTCTTCTCCATCGGCTTGTCACCTGCCTTGTCAGGCATCGCCGCGTCACCCGCTTTCTGTTCGCCCGCCGCAGGCATCGCCGGTTCAGCCGGCGCCGCTGGCGCGGCGGCTGGTGGTGGCGGTGGCGGTGGTGGTTCTTCCTTCTTACCGCACCCGGCCAAGGTTAGAGTCAAAGCGAAAAAGGTAATTGCCGATAATGAAACGATTTTCTTTCCCATCCTGATTTCACCTCCTTTCCCGTCACACGTCTGTTACACGAATCTTTTCCTGCCGATTTTTATGTCACATCTCTCCGACAGTTGCAAGAGGAATTTAACCGCCGCAGGGCCCCCATTGAACCGACCGCCACCAAGTGCCAAACACCAAAAGCCCTGGCTTTCCGTTTGATTAGATGGTCCATCTAACCGTAGGCGAGGTTGCGACTTTCATTTACTGCAACTCCTAAGTTTTTTTGTTTACTCCTCTTGCGATGGAATCTTGCGGCTTTCTCGGCGCGCACACAACCTGTCGGTCGATAATTCGCATTGATTGAAGCAACCGCGATTCAATCGAATGCGTCAGCCATCGGCAATTCCAACTCATCACAGCAGCATCGAAACCAGCAAAAAATTTTTCCAAGCAAGAGAAAGTAAACGGAAAATCTTTAAACAATGGATCGGGCAGCAACCGTGATCTTGCCCCACAGTTCACACCAATTGTTAATAACTTGTGGATAAGTGAATCTGATGCGTTCGCGCAAGGCGCAAAATGGGCCATTTTAGCGAAATGCCTATTTTCACGCCAACAAATTGTCCGTAATTTTAGAGAGTTACGTTGTTTCCCCTCACGATGGGATCTGCCCTCCGCGAAAAAACTCGTGGCGCAATCGACGCCGCGCCCTTGCATTGACACCTGACAAGGTAGATGTTAGAAAAGATAAACTTATTTCACGGAGGAATTATTTGGCGCTACATCCATCTGTCATCAAAAGGCACCGGCAAAGTTTGAAAAGAAGAGCAAGAAACGTTAATACGACGTCTCGCCTCAGAACGTTGATCAAAAATGCGCGGCAGGCGATCGAATCAAAAAATAGCGAAGTCGCTTCCGTTCAAATCCGCGACGTGAATAAAGCCCTAAACAAGGCGGTCAGTAAAGGTATCATTAAACGCAACACGGCTTCTCGATGGCTATCCCGTTTGGCGCGAGCGACCGCCCGTATTCCCGCCGCTAGCCGATAGATTTCTCGCGGCTTTTAATAAGAAAAACTACTTACTTCAGCCGCGCCACCGCGCCGTCAAAACATTTCCATCAATCGCTGATGGAGTTCTCGCGCGAAGCGTTCCATCAATTGATCGCGCGTTTCTCGCCTTTCAGTCTCGGTTAATTGAATGTCCGTCATTCGACGTACATCGGAGGCGTTCAATGTCCCGGTTTTGAACTCAGAGGAGGTAGTGACCACGGCTCCCCGCGATCCCGCATGCACGCCGCTTAAGCGAACCCCCAGCGCGCGCCAAAGAATCTCCTCGGGTTCCCGGCGTCGCAAGATCACGTCTATGGTCATCACGGACTCATACTGAAGCAGCGAATCATGACGGTTCACCGAAGCAACGTTGCTATCAAGCGAACGAATCACGCCGCTAAGAATGGCATCCGCCTGCTCGGCCTGGTGCACTATTTGCAGTCGTCCCATGCGGTAGACTTCGCTGCGTACCGCGATCGTCAACTCCTTTTCCAGGCCGACCTCACGACTTTTATTGATGAAGGGCTCTACGTAGACGCGTCGCACGTCTTTGGGCAAAAAGGTACTTTGGCCGGAAAATTGATAACCACAACCGTTCGCTATGGCGAACAAAAATCCCGCTGTAACGACCATGAGGATTTGTCTAGCTGGCTTCATTTGACATTCCAATCCCTTAACCCTCCACGACGATATTGACTAAGCGGCGCGGCACGTACACCACCCGTTGAATGTTTTTGCCATTGAGAAATCCGCTGATTCTGGGATCGGCACGCGCCTCGTTTTCAATCAGTTCCTGCGCCATATCCGCAGGAACCGTAATTTTACCGCGCACCTTGCCGTTTACCTGTACGACGATGAGCAGCTTTTCTTCCTCTAGCGCTTCAGATGAATAGACAGGCCAGGAGACCCGCTCCAAACTCTCGCCATGGCCGAGCCGCTCCCAGAGCTCATTGGCCACATGGGGTACGAAGGGTGAAAGCAAAATGATAATAGTTTCCAGGCCCGTCTTGATGAGCCATGCGCCCTCTCTTAGGCGCCGTTCATCCTGACCCGTCGCGTTGAGGGCGTTAAACAGTTCCATGATCGCGGCGATAGCGGTATTGAAGTGAAATCTGCCTTCTATGTCATCTGTAACTTTCTTAATCGTCCTGTGAATCGTCCGCCGCAGTTCGCGCAACTCGACGGGAAGATGCTCCTGCGCCACACTGGTGGCTTGCAAGTCAGCCAGTCGCTCGCGATTTTGTAAAACAAATCGCCAAATTCGGGAGAGAAATCGGTAGGCTCCTTCGACTCCTTGATCGCTCCACTCAAGATCCTTTTCCGGCGGTGCAGCGAACAGAGTGAAGAGACGCGCAGTGTCGGCACCATAGCGGGCAACCAGTTCTTCCGGGTCAACGATGTTCTTTCTGGATTTGGACATCTTTTCGACCCGGCCTTTTTCCGCCGGCAAGCCGCAATGAGGACATCTCCAACCATCCTTGTCCGATCCAACCAATTCCGCCGGTAATAACCAGCCGTGTTCGGCACAGCGGTAGGTTTCCTTCGAAACCATTCCTTGGGTCAAGAGGTTTTCAAAGGGCTCATTGATCTTTGCCAAACCACAATCGCGCAGCGCTTTGGTGAAAAAACGCGCATAGAGAAGATGAAGCACCGCGTGCTCAACTCCGCCGATATATTGATCGACAGACATCCAATATGCCGCCTTTTGGAAATCAAACGGACCGGTTGCGTGTTGCGCCGAAACATAGCGCAAAAAATACCAGGAGGAATCGACAAAGGTGTCCATGGTATCGGTATCGCGGCAAGCCGGGCCGGCGCACCGAGGGCATTGCGTTTCTCTAAAAGATTTACTTTCCCGTAATGGCGATCCACCTTTGCCGGAGAATGGAACATCTCTGGGAAGGGTAACGGGGAGCTGATCTTCGGGCACGCTAACGACCCCGCATCGATCACAATAAATGATGGGAATCGGCGTCCCCCAGTAGCGCTGCCGGGAAATACCCCAATCGCGCAGCCGATAACGAACCGCCTTCTTTCCCCAACCCTTGCTTTCCAGAAAATTGGCGATTTGCTCTTTGCCCGAATTGCTGGGGAGACCGGAAAACGGTCCGCTGTCGACCATCACACCCTCATCGACATAGGCTTCGGTCAAATCGCCCGCGTTTAATTTACGGTCCGCAGGCTGGATCACGACACGAATCGGCAGTCCGTATTTCTTGGCGAACGCAAAATCTCTTTGATCATGGGCCGGTACCGCCATGACCGCCCCCGTACCGTAACCCATTAGGACAAAATTGGCGAGAAAAATCGGTATCTTTTCACCTGTAAAAGGGTTGTGGCAATAGGCTCCGGTAAAAATTCCTTCTTTTTCTACATCCTCCGCTTCGCGGTTTAACTGGCTAATTTTGACTATACGCTCGACGAACGCGCGAACCGCATCTTCCTGGGTCGTATTCCGGCAAAGCTCCAACGCCATAGGATGCTCCACCGCCAGGGAAACAAAGGTCGCTCCGTAGACGGTATCCTGGCGCGTGGTAAATACGCCCAGTGACGTTTGCTGTCCCTCAAGCGGGAACAAAATCTCGGCGCCGACGGACTTGCCTATCCAATTGCGCTGCATTGTCAAGACTTTCTCGGGCCAGCCCTTCAGGCTCGCCAAGTCCTGAAGCAGCTCCTCGGCATAGTCGGTTATGCGCAAAAACCATTGCTCCAGCTCTTTTGGAATGACAGCTGAATCACAGCGCCAGCAAGCACCTTCGATCACCTGCTCGTTGGCCAATACCGTTTCGCAGGAAGGACACCAGTTGACCGCCGAGTTTTTTTTGTAGGCCAACCCAATTTTGTAAAACTGCAAAAATATCCACTGATTCCAGCGATAGTAGTCCGGCGCGCAGGTCGCAAGTTCCCGCTCCCAGTCATACGAAAGACCCAACTGCTTGAGTTGAGCCTTCATATAAAGGATGTTTTCCTTAGTCCACGCTTCCGGGTGGATCCCTCGTTCAATGGCCGCGTTCTCTGCCGGCAGCCCGAAGGCGTCCCAGCCCATCGGGTGAAGGACATGGTAACCGCGCATGCGCTTATAACGGGCGATGACGTCGCCGATGGAATAATTGCGCACGTGACCCATGTGAATCCGACCGGATGGATAGGGAAACATTTCCAAAACATAGTACTTGGGTTTCGCCGCTCCATCGGAGACCTGGAAGATTTTATTTTTCTCCCAATAATTCTGCCACTTCGCCTCTATGGCTCTGGCTTGATAGCGGTCTTCCATAATGAATGGTCACTCAGCTTTCGCACTACTTGAGTGAGCGATATGATCGAGCACGCCGTTTATAAAGGATGGCGATTCCCCGGTGCCAAATCGCTTACCGATTTCAATGGCCTCGTCCAAGCTCACGTTGCGGGGGATATCCGGGCAAAAAACAAGCTCATAGGTCGCCAGACGCAAAATGACCAAATCAACTTTGGCCAAGCGAACGAGTTTCCAGTTCGCCGTTGATTGTTCAATGAGTCGGTCAATCTCCCCGCACTGGCTGATGACTCCCGAAACCATGCGGCGCGCGAAGACTTTGGCGGCGGCGCTCCCTTCAAAATGATTGAGAAAGGATTCGACGGCGCCTGTCGAGGCATCGCCGGTGATTTCGATTTGATACAGAGCTTGAAGGGCGAGCTCCCGCCCCTTGCGTCTCGTTCCCATGGTCGAGCCAAACTTGAAAATAAATTGCGGCCGCTCAACGTCGATAGCTTTGAGTGTTCCGAATATGCTGCTGTGGTTCGGCAGCTATTGAGGGACTTGGCGTAACACGTTGACCATTTCCACGGCCGTCAGCGCCGCCTCATAGCCCTTATTGGCGTCTTTCGATCCCGAGCGGTCCATAGCTTGTTGCAGGTTATTCGTCGTCAGCACGCCAAAGCCGATGGGCAGTCGATATCGCCAAATCGCCCGGTCGATTCCTCGGGTCACGGCATCGGACACATATTCAAAATGAGGAGTGTCGCCGCGGATTACAGCACCCAAACAAACCAGCGCATCGTATTTCCCGCTGGCCGCCATTTTATCGGCAACCACGGGAATCTCAAATGCCCCGGGGACGCGGACCACGGTTAAGTTATGCTCTTCCCCTCCATGGTCTTTTAGCCCTTCGAGGGCGCCCTGGAGCAGCTTTTCCGTGATGAAATGATTAAAACGGCTGACTATGATGCCGATCTTCAGCCCCTGCGCGTCGATTTTGCCTTCAATGACTTGTGCCATGAATCGATGGGTGGATGGGCCAACTCAATTTTTCGCAGGCTTGGCTTCGAGATTCGACAACAGATGACCGAGCTTGCTCTGCTTGGTACGGAGATAATGAATGTTGGTGTCTCGTGGCGGTACTTCCAGGGGAATACGCTCCAAGACTTGCAATCCATATCCTTCGAGGCCGGCAATTTTGCGGGGATTATTGGTCAACAATCGCACTTTTTGAACACCCAGGTCGCGCAGAATCTGCGCCCCGATGCCATAGTCTCTTAGATCTTCTTTAAATCCCAGCTCCAAATTCGCCTCTACGGTATCTCGTCCTTGGTCCTGTAATGCATAGGCTTTGATCTTATTGGTAAGACCAATGCCTCGCCCTTCTTGGTGCATGTAGATCAATATCCCCTTACCCGCCTGATCGATCAATTTCAAAGACTGTCGTATCTGATCTCCACAATCGCAACGCTCAGACCCAAAAACATCTCCCGTGAGACACTCGGAATGCAATCGGACTACGACACCATTGGCGACGCTAATTTCTCCTTTGACCAGCGCCATGTGTTCCGTGCGGTCGACCTCGTTGCGGTATACGATCGCCTTGTAAACTCCGCCGTGGATCGTGGGAAACATTTCCTCGGCCACGCGTTTAACCAGACGTTCGCGGCCCAAACGGTAGGCGATCAATTGCGCCACCGATAGGATTTTGATCCCTTGCCGTTCCGCGAGCCGCTGCAACGCGGGGAGCAGCGCCACCGAGCCGTCGTCATCCAGAATCTGGCAAATCACCCCGGCAGGTTTAAATCCCGCCAAACGAGCCAAATCCACCGACGCGTCGGTTCGTCCTGAGCGCGCCAGCACGCCACCGGTGCGTGCCTGCAGCGGTTGCACATGCCCGGGAATGACGAGGTCCTCATGCTTGGTTTGATCCGCAATGACGGCTTGAATGGTATAAGCGCGCCCCCGCGCTGACACCCCATGCACCCCCTCCAAGTTTACCGAAAATGACGCGCCGCAAAGCAGCCCGCCCAAGTGGCTGTTTTCCTCCGCCACCAAAGGGATTCCCAGCTCACGGATTCTTTCATCGGTCAGGGTCACGTAAAGAATGCCCCGGCCTTGGTGCAGCATTTGATTGATGCACTCCGCCGTCACCTTCTCCGCGGCGACGCAAAAAAACCCGTCGCTGTCAGGCGCTTCCTCGTTGATGAGGATGACCATGCGACCGGAGCGAATCTCTGCAAGACCTTCGTCGATGGTGGCGATGGACATGGTTTAGCCGTTAAGATTCTTGCGCGATGGACCGAAGAACGGCTCTTCCTGCCGCAGCCGATAAGTTACGGCCTCAATGGCCTTGCCAATCAATCGCGCCGCTTCCAAGCGCCGGGACCCGGCAGATGCCGCACCGTTTTGCGTTTGCGACCGCCAGGCCCGCCCTTCGATGCCGATCCTGCGTTGCATCACCGAGACTGAATTTAATTTCATGAGGATTAGAGGATTCGTTTCCGTCCTGCTATGCCTGCCGGCGTTTTTTTAACAAAGCATAAACATACTTGCCGACAAGATCCGTTTCGAGGTTGACTCTATCACCAAGCATTCGGGCGCGCAAATTAGTGTGGTGCAAAGTGAACGGAATGATCGCCACCGAAAACTGCCGCCGCTCACAGCGGTTGACCGTGAGACTAATACCATCTACGGCCACCGAACCTTTCTCTACGATTAATGAACTTAAACCGACCGGCATCGTAAGAGTAAAGAAGGTAAAATCACCTTTTTTTTCCATCGACACAACTCTACCGACACCGTCCACGTGGCCGGTCACAAGATGGCCGCCTACCCTGTCTTGCAGTCGCATGGGGGACTCGAGATTCACCGTGCTTCCCGGTTTGAGCCCGGCCAAATTGGTGCGATGGAGAGTCTCCGGTGAAACGTCAACAGTAAACCAGCCACGCCCTTTCCGCACCACCGTTAGGCAGGTGCCATTTACGGCGATGCTGGCGCCAAGCTTCATTGCCGCGCCGGTGATTTTAGATCCGACGGTCAGCACCGCGGCCCGTTTCTGAAGCCTCATAGACCGAACCTCGCCAACGTCTTCGATTAAACCGGTAAACATTTTTTAATTTCCTCTGACTAATATCTGGAGAATCGCCAACGCCGCACGCAGCTCTGATCAAAGATAGCCTGAGAGCAAAACATCCTTACCCGATTTTCCCATACTCATGCGCAACACAGGTAGCGCGGCATGAACCCGGCGAATTTTCAAACCATCGACCATCGCCCGGCCGTCCCCTCCGATAATTTTCGGGGCGTAAAAAATAAGAATTTTGTCCACCGCCTTGGCTTGGAGAGCCGAGGCGGCGACGGCTGCTCCCCCCTCGATCATCACGCTGAGAATTCCCAAGCGGGCGAGTTTTTTCAACAGCGGACCCCAGGGAATCATGCCGCGCCGCAACCGGAAGCGCCAAATCTGGACCCCCCGCGCCGCTAACGCGCGGACCTTCGCCCTCCCCGCTCCTGTGCTTGTAGCCACGATCGTCTTTTTCCTATCACGCTGCCGAAAAAGCGCCGCCGAAGGCGGGGTTCGCAGGCGACCATCGAGGAGAACACGCCACGGATTACGCCCCCCCGGGATGCGACAGGTTAGCCGTGGGTTATCGGACAGCGCGGTACCGGCCCCCACCAGGACGGCATCCACCTCGTTGCGCATGCGGTGAACCAGGTTACGGGAGTGTGAATCACTTACCCAACGCGCATCGCCCGTGACAGATGCAATCTTGCCATCCAGAGAAGCCGCTAGTTTCAACGTGACGAAAGGCAGCCCGCGCGTAATATATTTGGCGAAAGCCTCGTTGAGGTCACGACATTCTTCTTCCAAGAGACCGACGCGAACCGAGATTCCGGCTCGTCGCAGCGCGCGAAATCCGCGCCCCGCGACAACGGGATTCGGGTCTTTGATGCCCGCTACGACTTCTTTGATTCCGGCGCCAATCAATGCATGGGTGCAGGGCGGTGTTCGCCCCTGGTGGCTGCAGGGTTCCAGATTGATGTAGAGCGTCGCTCCTTTCGCTCTCAGACCCGCCCGTTTCAGGGCAACGATTTCAGCGTGGTCGCCCCCTGCTAATTTGTGAAAACCGGTGGCGATGATTTTTTTTCCACGCGCCAGCACCGCGCCAACCATCGGATTGGGGCTGGTGCGCCCGGCGGCGCGCAGCGCCAAACGACAGGCCAACCGCAAATAGCGTCTATCTGAGTCGCTCCAACGTGGATCGATCAATGAGCTTAGCCCCTCTTCGGCCGTAGAGCTGCCGCATCGGCCCCGGGAGACCCCTTGCGCTCCTTTATGAGGTCTTCCAATTCAACCATAAATTCGCTGATGTCTTTAAAAGATCGATAAACTGAAGCGAACCGAACATAGGCTACCTGATCGGTATCGTGCAACTCGCGCATGGCCGCTTCGCCGATGATGGAACTGGCAATCTCTTTTTCTCCCCGCTCTTGAAGATTTCGCTCTATACGGTCGGTAATGGCTTCGATGGTATTGATACTGACGGGCCGCTTTTCACAAGCCCGCTTCAATCCGCTAGTAATTTTAACTCGGTCGTAACTCTCCCGCCGGCCGTCTTTTTTGATCACCAATGGCATCATCTCCTCGACTCGCTCGTAAGTCGTGAATCGACGGTTACACTGGGAGCACTCGCGTCGACGCCGGATCATGTAGCTGTCTTTACTCAAACGCGAGTCGATAACACGGTTATCGGTTTCGTGGCAGAAGGGGCATTTCATAAATATAGGGTTCGAGTTGCAGGTTTCGGGTTCCAACTCCAAACTTTAAACTCGGAACTCCAAACCGCCTTTTGTTATTGCTTCGGCAACCGGTGCGGATAGACGGGAAATTTTTTGCAAAGCTCGACCACCTCGCCAGCGACGACCCGCAATACCTTTTCATCCCCGGCATGGCGTAACGCCCGCACAATATAATCGGCGATCAGCTCCATTTCTCCGTCCTTCATCCCTCGAGTGGTCACGGCCGGCGTCCCGATGCGTATGCCGCTGGTAACGAAGGGTGACCGGGTATCGAAGGGCACCGCATTGCGGTTCACCGTAATGCGCGCCCTGTCCAAGGTCTCCTGAGCGAGCTTCCCCGTCAACTCGGATTGACGCAGATCCACCAACATTAGATGGTTGTCGGTTCCGTCGGAAACCAGTCGAAAGCCTTGACTCATGAGCGCCTTTGAAAGGACGGCGGCATTTTTTACGATCTGTCGCTGATAAAGCATAAATTCCGGACTCAGGGCCTCTTTCAATGCCACTGCCTTGGCCGCGATGATGTGCATGAGTGGGCCGCCTTGCATGCCTGGGAAAACCTTACTGTCAATAGTTTTCGCATGTTCCGCCCGGCATAATATCATTCCTCCCCGGGGCCCCCGCAGCGTTTTATGGGTCGTGGTCGTGACAAAATCAGCGTGCGGTACGGGACTCGGGTGTACGCCGGCAGCCACCAACCCGGCAATATGCGCCATGTCCACCATCAGAAAAGCGCCGATATCATCGGCGATTTTGCGAAAGCGTACGTAATCGATGACACGCGGGTAGGCACTGGCGCCGGCGACGATCAGGCGCGGCCGATGCTGTTGCGCCAGCCTTTCCACCTCATCGTAGTCAATCCTCTCGCTCCTTTCAGAAACGCCGTATGGGATCACATGGTACAACATGCCGGAAAAATTCACCGGGCTGCCCATCGACAGATGGCCCCCATGAGCCAGGTTCATGCCAAGGTACACATCACCCGGTTTGAGCACAGAAAGATAAACGGTCATGTTCGCCTGCGTTCCGGAATGGGGTTGTACGTTGGCATGGTCGGCGCCAAACAATTCTTTGGCCCTCGCGATCGCCAAAGCTTCGACCTCATCGACAAATTCACAACCCCCGTAGTAACGTTTACCCGGATAACCCTCGGCATACTTGTTCGTCATGACACAACCTTGAGCCTCCAGCACCGCCTCGCTGACGACGTTTTCCGAGGCGATCAGCTCCAGGTTGCGCTCGAGCCTTTGAGTTTCTTTTTCAATTGCCGAAAAAACTTGCGGATCGGCTTGCTCCAAGTAAGACATGAGCCTTCCTTCAATGGGTTAAAGCTAGTTTTGATCGAAGAGGTGAGTCCCCAGGTCGCGCTCGACCTGGCTGATTTTATCGACGCGCCGTTGATGCCGTCCGCCGGCGAACGGAGTTGCCAGCCAGGTTTCGAGTATCTGCTGCGCCAGCCGCCTTTCGGTCCTGGCGCCGCTTAGCACCAGAATGTTGGCGTTATTGTGTTCGCGGCTCGAGCGCGCCGACTCCAGGTCCTGTACCAGCGCCGCGCGAATCCCGGGAAACTTATTGGCCAGTATGGACATGCCAATACCGCTGGTGCAAATCAATATGCCGCGCTCCGCTTCGCCATGGGACACTCGCACCGAGACTTCACGGCCAAAATCAGGATAATCGACAGCCTCTCGTCCCTGCGTGCCGTAGTCCTGCACCTCGACCTTCATGGCGCGAAGCTGCTCAACTAAAAAATTTTTAAGATCCACTCCGCCGTGATCACAGGCAATCGCAATCATTGTCTCTGCTCCTTGTTCTGGAGGATGTTGATAAGACGTCGGGAGATAAAGAAAATCGCAGAAGTATGGGCGGCTGTACTCCGCAACCCCTGCGATTTCCAGTGCGATTGAGGGTGATGTTCTGGGCGATCACCCGGCGCCAGTCCCGAGACCTCGTTATCGAGCAAACTTTAGCGGTGGCCCTCAATGTAGGCGATGACATCCTGGACGGTTTTGATTTTCTCCGCGTCCTCGTCGGATATCTCCATTTCGTATTCCTCCTCGAGAGCCATCACCAGCTCCACAATGTCCAAGGAATCGGCCCCCAAATCCTCGATAAATGAGGCTTCCGGAGTAACTTCGTCTTCACTCACACCCAATTGCTCACACACTATCTCTTTAACTCTAGCTTGCACGGATGTCGCCATCTTGTCTCACCTCCTACCAACGTATTCCTTACATATAAAGTCCGCCGTTAACATTAATCACTTGACCTGTAATATATCCAGCCTTGGGGCCGGCAAGAAACGCCACTACTTCTGCTACCTCGTCGCAGGTACCAAATCGTCCCAGAGGGATGGAGCGGCGAAACTCCTCTTGGAGTTTGGCGGGCAATTGAGCGGTCATTTCGGTTTCGATAAAACCCGGGGCGACCGCATTGACTGTAACCCCCCTCGCAGCGACTTCCCGCGCCACGGCTTTGGTAAATCCGATAATCCCCGCCTTGGTGGCCGCGTATAACGACTGCCCCGCGTTACCAGTCTGTCCCACAACCGATGAGAGGTTAATGATCCTGCCGGATCGCTGGCGAATCATAGACCTTGTGACGGCCTTGGTGCAAACCACTGTGCCCTTGAGATTGGTGCCAACAATAAGATCCCAATCTGCCGATTTCATGCGGACTAAAAGGCCATCGGCGGCTATGCCGGCATTGTTCACTAGAATATCAACTTTAAGCCGCCGGTCAACGATTTTTTTGATCGCCTCTTCCGCTTGATTTTCATCGGCAACGTCGAATCGGCAAAGCTCCCCTTGGCTGCCCTGCGCCTCTAGCGCCACTAACGTTTCCTCGGCTGCCGCCTGGTTCCCCCGATAGTTCACAATCACACAGGCGCCTAGCCGGCCCAGGGCAAGGGCCACCGCCCGGCCGATCCCGCGGCTGCCACCCGTAACCAATGCGATTTGGCCGTCAAGACTCATAGCCCCGATGCTGAGACAGATCCCGGGAGGTCCTTTGGCGTTTCAAAGTTGCTGACATTCAGGGCCGCGCTGATCCGTTTAACCAAACCTTTCAGAACCTTGCCAGGACCGATTTCCCAGATCTGACGGCAGCCGAGCGATTCCAACTTTTGTACCGACTCTTCCCAGCGCACGGGTTGCACCGCCTGTTGGACCAGGAGCGACTTTACCCGAGCGGCATCAAGATTGACCTCCGCCTCGACATTGGTCACCACGCCCACTTTGAAAGAGTGAACCACAATATCGCTCAATACTCCTATCAAACCCTCCGCGGCTGGCCGCATCAATTCGCAATGGAAGGGCGCGCTCACAGGCAGATCCAAGGCTCGTTTGGCACTGCGCTCCTTGGCCAGCGCCAAGGCCCGCGCCACAGCGTTTGTGGAACCGGCGATGGCGATCTGTCCGCCTCCATTATAGTTGGCGGGTGCCACGATTTCGCCTTGAGCCGCCTCTGCGCAAAGATCGCGCACGGCGTCCATGTCGAGACCCAAAACAACACCCATCGCGCCCCGCCCCGTCGGCACTGCCGCCTGCATCAACCGTCCCCTTTCGCGTACGACCCTGACGGCGTCGCGAAACTCGAGAGCCCCCACCGCAACCAAGGCGCTATACTCGCCGAGACTATGCCCGGCCGTCCAGGCGGGACGCAGGGACGTTTGCGATTCTAGGACTCGTAGGGCGGCAATGGACGTGGCCAAAATGGCGGGTTGGGTGTGTTCGGTGAGTTTTAGGTCCGCTTCCGGTCCTGAAAAGCAAAGTCGACTGAGAGGAAAACCAAGGGCTTCATCCGCCTCGAAAAAAACCTCTTTGGCCACAGGAAATTGTTCGCAAAGCTCTCGCCCCATGCCGACGTACTGCGAGCCCTGGCCGGGAAAAACAAAGGCAACCTTGCCACCGTCCTCCACCCGCTTCAATCCTTTCTTTCATCCCGCGCGGCCGCTTTATCGCCGAGGGACTCGATTTTTGACCTGAGGCGCTGCCAGATTGTGCGCGGCGTGCCGGCTTTACCCGTGCTCCCATCCCCTAACACATCCATTATATATTGGTTGACTCCTTGTTCGACCGCATCCCTGGCGGCGCGAATTGCATTCTTCATGGCGCGGGGATCGGAGCCGCCGTGAGCGACAATCGCGGTGCCGTTCAATCCGACCAGGGGCGCCCCGCCATATTCGGCGTAGTCCAAACGGCGGTACGCTTCCTTCAGGGAATGGCGGCTCATGAGATAACCCAGGCGGCTTGACAGACTACTCTCAAAAGCTTCCTTCATGACCTGGCCAGCGAAACTCGCCAATCCCTCCATGGTCTTGAGGGCGATATTACCCGTGAAGCCGTCGCAAACAACTACATCGACTTTACCGTTGAATATATCGCGCCCCTCAACGTAACCGATATTGTTAAGCGAAGTCTGGGAAAGCAGCTCGCTCGCCCCGCGAGTGAGCTCGTTACCTTTGCCATCCTCTTCCCCGTTACTCAGGACTCCCACGCGAGGGTTAACGATCCCCAAGACTCTTTCTGCGTAAATCGAGCCCATGAGACCAAACTGGACTAATTGATGAGGTTTACAATCGACGTTGGCGCCCGCATCGACAATGATCGTGCCCTTGCCGAGACTCGGCACGACAATCAAAATCGCTGGCCGAACCACCTGGGATAGCGTCCCCATGACAAGCATCCCCGTTGCCATCATGGCGCCGGAGTTGCCGGCGCTGACCACCGCCTCGACATCGCCGTGTTGCATCATTTCAAATGCCACTTTCAAAGACGAGTCTTTTTTCCTGAGCGCGCTACTGGGGGATTCATGCATCGCGACGATTTGCGAGGCATTAACGATTGCGATTCCTTTTGGGGCGCCGTGCCGCTTAAGTTCCGGCTCCACGACCTCCTGTGGCCCCACCAGGATGATCTCTACGCCTAGCTCTTTGGCCGCCAGCAGGGATCCCTCGATCACTACTTGAGGGGCCCTATCTCCGCCCATCGCGTCAACGGCGATTTTCGCCATAGGAACTCAAAATAACGATTAGCCCTCGGCGGTTTTGAGAACGACCCGTCCGCGGTAAAATCCACAATGGGCACAGGCCCGGTGCGGCAAAACCGGCTCGCCGCATTTGGCGCAGCTGCTCCATTGCGGCGGGGTCAAGGCATCGTGGGCACGACGTTGATTTTTGACCCGCTTCGATGTTCTTCGCTTCGGTACCGGCATTGGCTTGATCCTATCTTTCTCTGCCTGTAAGCGGCAGCCACTAACATTAAGACATCAGGTAAATTAACGCCTGACTTTGAGATTTCGAAAAAGTGCCATCCTTGGATCCTCCGTGACGGCCGTACAGACGCAGCTCTCCGCATTCAAATCGACGCCGCAACCGCCGCAAAGTCCGCGGCACGAATCGGCGCACAGGGGACGGGTGGGGAGCGCCAGGATCACCTGCTCGACCATCAGGGGAACCAGATCGATCTCTGCATTTGAATAGGTATTTAACCCGGAATCTTCGCTGCTGATTTTTACCCCTCTTCGCTCCAATGGTGCCGCCTGCGGCACCAACACATAATCAAATTCCCTGCCCAATGGAAACGAATACGAAGTCAGGCAGCGGCCGCAACAGGCCGTGAAAGTTCCATCCAGTCGCCCATGTAAAAACACTTCCCGTCCCGAGCGGTAATAAACCAGAGCCACATCCAGAAACGGAGGTGCACGAAAATCCCAAGCGCCGTTTTTCGCCCAGAGTTCGCTCAGCTCCTCAATGCTTTCAGAGAATTTTATCTCCTCGGGGGATTGAGGAATATCATCGACGGGAATCTTCATCGGCGGAGCAGTCGACCATGGGGTTCGTATGACTATAGTGAAATCCCTTCTGATGTCAAGCCAAGAGACCGCCCCATGACTCCAAAAGCTCGTGTCTTATTCACCACTTCCAAGCATCGAGACGAAGAGCGGAGGCAATGGCTTGAATCTCAGCGGAGCGCCAACCCCGCCGGTAGCCGGATTGCTTCTTATGGATTCTCTTGTGTATTCACACTCTTTTTGTTAACCGTTTTTAATCCACCTCATGAATTTCCCTATTTCACTCAACAAGGATTGGCACGGTAAACGTTTCAATTCGGTCAACCGTGTACTCAAAGACACTTTTGCCGCCCGGGTCCATAAAGTCGGCCTGCGCCTGGATTTTACCTGCCCCAACCGCGATGGGAAAGTAGCTGTCGGCGGCTGCATTTATTGCAACAACGCCAGTCACACTCCGCAAGATTATCTGGCTCGCACCTCGGTGACCGCACAACTGGAAAAAGGAACGGCCGCCATCAGTCGACGCCACCGAGCCGAGAAGTTTATCGCCTACTTCCAGAGTTACACGAATAGCTATGCCCCGGTTGCGAAGCTGGAAAGCCTTTACCGTGAGGCGTTGGCCTATCCCGGCGTGGTTGGCCTCGCCGTCGCTACCCGCCCGGACTGTGTTCCGGAGGACGTGTTGGATTTGCTCGGCGATATTGCGCGCGATACCTATTTTTGGCTCGAATTGGGATTGGAGTCGATGTACGACCGCACGCTCAAGTGGGTAAACCGCGGACATGGACTACGGGAATTCATCGATGCCGTGGACCGTTGCAAAAAGCGCGGCTTGCGCGTTTGCACCCACCTCATTGTGGGGTTTCCCGGTGAGACTCGGGCGGATATACTGCGCACCCCCTCGTTATTCAACCAACTCGGCATCGACGGCGTGAAGCTTCACAATCTTCACGTCATAAAAAATACGGTCCTGGAGAAGTACTACCAAGCCGGACAGATTACGCTTTTCAGCCAAGCTGCTTACGTTTCCATCGTCGTTGACTTTCTTGAACTCCTTAAACGCGATATTATCATTCATCGTCTAACCGGCGAGACTTACCGGGCTATTACCGTGGCTCCCGAGTGGTCGGTAAACAAAATCGGCGTGCATAACGCCATCAACAAGGAACTCGAAGAGCGCGATAGCTGGCAGGGGCTGCGGTTTCAGCCGGAGCGTAGAGACAATGCTCGGGCAACGATCTTCGACTACGCGCAAGGAGCACAGCTGTGAATGGCCACATCGGTTTAATTCATTCCCTTCTGCCGGCGACGGTGGACATTAACGTGACTGTTCCGGAAAACCATCCCTCGACTCGGAACCTGGGCAGCGAGCGCACCGGATCGGGGACCATTGTCGATCCGGAAGGATATGTATTAACCGTGCACTACGTGACTGTAGGTGCAGATTCCATCACCGTGACTTTACCGGACGGAGATCAATACCCAGGCAAGCTTGCGGCCCAAGATCAGGAAACCGGTCTCGCGCTGATCAAGATTGCGGCACGCGACCTGCCGTTCCTTCGGCCGGCGGCGCCGCAGTCCATTGCCCTGGGGCAACCCGTCGTCATTATCGCCAGCAGCGGCCAGACAGCGCGGCGAGTGAGCGGCGGATATGTAACTTCGATGGATAGCTATGACGGCCATTGGGAGTACATGCTCGAAAGAACGATTCGCGTGTCGGCATTCAATCCCGGGTTTGGCGGCGGCACCCTGGCTAACTTTCGTGGTGAATTGGCCGGCGTCGTCTCTCTTAATCTTAATGAAATCGGCAAATTCGCGCTGGCGATCCCCGTCGGCTACTACCAGGAGTTCGAGCAGGAGTTGAAACAGTACGGCCAGGTGCGCAGTCGCCCGCGCCGCCCCTGGTTGGGCTTTTACCCTCAGCCCATGGCGGGCCATATTGTCGTGGGCGGCATTGTGCCCGGCGGACCTGCCGAAAAATTCGGTCTGAAGGAGGGGGATATTATTCTCAGCGTCGAACAACAGCAAATTCGCTCTCGACCGGAACTCTACCGTGAGATGTGGAAGAAACGCCCGGGAGAACGAATTTCATTTAGAATTCTGCGAGAAGATCAGTCCTTGGATGTGGCGGTGGTCGGCGGTGATCGGGCTGACCGCTACCGCTCTTAGTCTTCACCTCCTACTCTTTTTATCTCGCCCCTGCCGACGACCTTGATGCCCAAAGCCGGCGTGCAGGCGCCGAGTGCGTAATTATTAAGGAGTTCGCTGGCTAGTAGACATTCGACAACCCAGGGGAGCGTCTTGGAAATCGCGGCCACGCCAACGTGAAGCAAGCGGCCAGGCCCAAGCCGTTGGATTAATCGCCCTCGGAGTGGATCGGGTGGTGGCCCATGCGGCACTGACCCATTGGCCGCGCGTGGAAGGGCTTGCCCCTTGGGTTTTGCACAACACTGTTTGTCAAGATACTTATGAACTCCAGCGCCTTGTCAGTTTCCTGGTTGTGGGATGGATGGTTGATAGGCGGCTTAAGACCTATCCCATTGCCTGAAACCATAGCGACGCCACAACAATGAAAGAACAACACAGACTACCAGATATATCAGGCCTATGACCGATACCGCTTCGACCATGTCGTTGTCCCAGTAAGTCCACAGCAGCATCGCTAAAACTTCATTTCCCTGCGCCGTTAAAAACATCGGCACGGTCAAGGACCGCATGGCGTGGATGGCGATCCACAGCGCGGCGGAAGCCAGAGCGGGCAGCACCAGAGGCAATGTAATACGGACAAATGTGGAAGCCCACCTGGCCCCGCTAACATAGGCGGCCTGCTCGAGATCTTGATGCACCTGGATAAAGGCCGCGTTCAAAGTTCGCACCGTAAAGGGCATATAAGAAATGGTCAACCCGAAGATGATGGGCCAAAGAGTGCCCCAGACCGGCGGAAAGTCGACAATGATAAAAAACCACAGAAGAGTCACTCCCAAAACGATGCCGGGGTAAGCATGAGGCCAAAAAGTGAGCGTGTCTAGCAGCGCTTTGCTTTTCATACTCAGATTGGAGCGCACGATAAGCCATGAGGCAACGCTGATCAATCCCACCGTCAAGGCCGGAGTGAGCACCATGAGAATCAAAGTATTTTTCACACTCGCGAGAAAATTGCTGTTGCCGAAAACTTCCCGGTAACTATCGAGATTTGCCTTGGACAATATCGCCAACGAAGGAACCTGCCAGGACGGAAAAATGCTGGACCAGACAAATACACACAAGGGCATCGCGACATTGACAATCAGATAAAAGGCTATAAAAGCCAGCGCAGGATATTTCCACCGCCCGATGGGGATCAGTTTCGGGCGGTATCCCTTACCCGAGATAGTCGCGTAGCGGAATCCATAGCGGGTGGCCCTTTGATATAAAAACACCAGTCCGACCAGTAAAATTAGAAAAATAACCGAATAGGCGCTCGCTACGGTGTGATTTCCCCACACTCTTACGGAAAGATAAACCTGCGAGGAAAGAACATGAAACCCTATAGGGACCCCGATGAGAGCGGGAATTTCAAAGGTCTCGGCGATGTTCATTCCCGTGTAAATTGCAGCAGCCAGGATCGCGGGGAGCATCATCGGCATCGTCACGCGACGGATCGTAGTTAACCAACCGACACCTGAGACTGATGCCGCCTCTTCCAATGCCGGATCCATACTTCTAAGCGCCGCCAGAACAATTAAGAAAGATGACGGCACACTGCCGATCGCCTGCAGCATGAACATCGCCGGGAGGGAAAATATGTTGAAGGGTTTCGCTCCGAACCATTGATCGGTCAGCCGATTTAACAGCCCTGCTTCAGGGCCGGCCAAAATGATATACGATATTCCCATCAGCAAAGACGGAACCGCAGAGGGAAGCAAGATCAAGACGAACAGCGTACCCTTCGCGGGTATGTCGGTTCGTTCGATCAGCCAAGCAAAGGCAACCGCCAGCACGAGAGCTACCGAGGTACAAACAATGACAAAGATCGCCGTGTTGAGAAATAATGTGTAGGTCGTGGGGCTGCTGTAAACAAAGACGTAGTTTTGCAGAGTGAACACACCCGGGTTGGCGGGCGTGGGCAAGGCGGTCCGAAAGCTGCTCCAGAATAGAAAAATTACAGGAACGATAACCAGATAGGCTATGACCGCAATGGTCCCGACCAGAATGAACGTGGTCGAATTGAGCCGCGGTAATACCTTACCGATGTAGGGTATGCGCGCTACGCCCGCCGGTTGCATAGATTATCTTTTTGGCACCGGAACACCCAGCAGATTAAGAATCTGCACCCCGGATTCCCTCGCTTTTGCTTCTCGCTCCTCATCAGGATAGTCGAAAAGCTTGGCGTTGTGTTTCTTAAACCATTGGCCAACGATGTTTTTTTCGCTATAGGGATCCCCTCTACCCCGGTCCTTGAAAAAAATCTCTTGAGCTTTATCGCTGGTCACCCAGTGGAGAAATAGTTTCGCAGCGTTTGGGTGTGGCGCGTCCTTGAGAAGCGCGATGGGCTTGCCGGATTCCACCCCAGCCCAGTCCGCAGCCACCGCGATGTTTTTGACTCCCTTCGGCAGATAACGACTAAAGTACTGATGGGTATTGGAGACGGGATTGGCCCAAAGCTCCCCACGCACCAACATTTCCCAGCCCTCTCCGGATCCGTTGTAGAGCTTGGGCTTCTGCGGCACGATGACTTTCTTGACGTAGGCCATGATCTGTTCTTCACTCCATTTCGGGTACAAGGCGTCCCAAAAGTAGTACTGGCGTATATTGACCCCGAGTTTACCGCGCAGACGGGGATCCCCCAGTTTGGCGTAGGTGAGAGGTTGGAGATCTTGCGGCACCAGATCCGGACGGTACACGAGCGCGTAGGTTCCGCCGGGCTCCAATGCTGCGGTCAGCGAGGGATGGACCGTGCTTTTTGTGGTATCCGGGAAAATGGCGTACCAATCCTGCCAGACCTGTAGCATCCCAGCGTTTCGCAGATCAATGAGCGAAGTATTGATCAGATCGCTGGTCCTTCGCCCTGACGCAAATTCCGCCCTAAGCCTTTCAAATCCGGTGGCGCCGGACATCATCGTTTGCTTCACCTCTATAAAAGGATACGCCTCCTTGAAAGCGCCAAAGATGGCTTTGGCTTCATTCGGTCTCCACGTCGCGATGATATCGATCACCCCTTCTTTCCTAGCCGCGTCAATGAGTATTTGCGCGCTCCCTGGGTCGGCAGCGCCGGCGGTTGGGATTGCAGTCGTCAGATGGCTGAGAAAAGCGCCGAGCAGCAGCCAACGAAAAACAGATTGTGGTCGCATAGGATTTCTCCTCTCTTGGGATCGGTGCCACCTCGATACTTTGAATCGGGTCACCTTGTTGGGGGAAACATTAGAGCTTCGCTTCATATTTATGATTTTCGCCGGCTTAAATCTATACCCCACTTTTTCGCCGTCTATTAAGGAGTTCATCGGTTAGTAGACATTCGACAACCCAGGGCGAGTCCTGGAGAGCGCGGCCACAAGCCCTTCGGGATCTCAAATTGCAGATTGCAAATATCAGATAGCCCAATTTGAAATCTGAGATCTCGCATTTGCCATTCCGAGTGCAACGAGGACAAGACCCATTGGCCGCGCTTGGCAGGGCTTGCCCCTTGGGTTTTGCACAACACTATTTGTCAAGATACTTTTCCACTCCTTAGTAACTGCCGTTTCAAATGCTTTGTAAGGTTGTAAAGCAACATCATATTTGCCCAGCTCTACGGCTCGCCGTAGGTTTTCTCAAAGGTCTTGTTGCCGTTATGCATGAGCGTCAGCTCTATGCGAGCGGCGCGCGCAAATGTCACAAAGGCGGCGCAACGCTCGCTTGCCTGATCGACGATCTTTTTTATCGCCTCGGGCGGGCTTGCACTGTTGACGGTGACCGTAAACGTCGCTCGCTCAAATCCTCCCCGGGCGCGGGTACCGTCGCCGCCCGCCAGGTAACCGGAGATCTCTCCTTCTAGTCCGTCCAGTTTGACGTCGGCGAGCGCGGCACCCTTGACGCACCAAACCTGGTGGCACATCATGACACCCGCCAAGAAATAGCGTAGCGGCGCCGGCCCTGCATCGGTCCCGCCCGCAGACTCCCGCTCGTCGGAGATAAAAACATGCCCCTCGACGCTGGCACGAAACTGCAGATCATGAAGCGCTTTAGACTGCACCGTTGTAACCGGACGCACCGGCCCGGGCTTCCTTTTTCCTCGTTCTTCGAGTTGCTGTTGCACCAGCTGCTTCATATTGGAATTAATCGATAACATTCTTCACCCTCCTTCGTCACGAGTTGACCGGCGCCACTCAGTCATTAAGCAAGAGAGGATCTTACAAAACTTAAAACGACAACAAGACCAATTGTCCGCCCCCGCAAGGGATCTGTCAAAAGGGCGCCAGCTTTAGGTAAACTGTCAATATGAAATACCAACGACCTCCCTACCCTGGATTATTCGCGCCATAGTTCGTCGAGAAAGCCGGGGCTGAGCCCGGGAGGGCGCGGGCACGCGCGTCAGGCCCTGACCGTCGACATGAGCAGACTTGGAGCGGACGGGGTGGCGGCCTACGCGGTACTGAACTATTGGCCAAGGCCGAAAGGGGTTCGCCTCCCGGCTTTACATTTTGTTAGTGTCTTTTCCCTGTCCATGAATAATCCGGACTAATGGTATCAATCGGCACGCGAGCCGCCGATGATTCTGCTGAGTTTGTGCTGCCCATCTTCATAAACGTCATCGCCGTGTCCCACCAAGACCCTCTCAATCCCGAGGTTCATTTTGATAAGCTCCGCGACGCTGCTCTTGGCTTGCTCCGGATCGCTGCAAAGATAATGCGGCGATGGAATCAAATGCTCTCCCGCGCTTAGAACCGCATCGCCCGCGATCAAGGTCTTTATCCGGGGGAGAAAAAGACTGATGCTGCCCGGGGTATGTCCCGGCGTGTGAAGCAACTTTACCCCGCCGGCGTCGGATAGCACTTCGCCGCCTTTCACTACGCGATCAACGTCGCACCCGGTAATCTTTTTCACCCCGGCGACGTCCAGTTCATGCGCCATGAGGTCGAATTTCAATATTTTTTTTAGCTTCGGCAGACCGCCCACATGGTCACGGTGCCGGTGTGTTAATATACAGAGCTTTAAATCGCCGTGCTTTTTTCCCGCCTTTTCCAATCGCTCGATAATGAGGTCGCTGTCGGCATCAGAGAAACCGGTGTCAACCAGGATCGTGCGCTCCTCCGCCAGGATGAGAAAAGACTTCACGATGCCGCGTGGCCCATTGACCCGGCAAGGGATGATTTCGACCCCCTCTATCTTCTTGTCCTTGAGAATACTAACCATGATTTTCCCGCTCCTCTAACTCCCCCGCTGCTTTCTTTATCGCCTTGACGATGTTGTGATAGCCAGTGCATCGGCAGAGGTTTCCGGAGATGGCGTGTTTGATTTCACTGTCGCTGGGATTTTGGTGTTTCTGGAGAAATCCATACGCCGCCATGATCATGCCGGGCGTACAGTAGCCGCATTCTGCCGCATCCAGATCCCAAAACGCCTGCTGTAAAGGGTGCAAATGACCATTCTGGGCAAGTCCTTCGATGGTTAGTATTTCGCTGCCTGAAGTTTGCACCGCAAATACCATGCACGATTTGACCTGTCGTCCTTCCCATAGCACTGTACAAGCGCCACACTTCCCCACCACGCAGCCGATGTGGGCACCGGTTAATCCCAGATCGTCGCGTAACATGTGAATCAGCAGGGTCCTGCATTCGACTTTTACCAAATGTTCTTTGCCGTTGACCTTGACGTTTATTTCTTTTTGCACCAGCCAACCCCTCTCTGTTTATTTACGAACTTTCGACCTTCCCCCATATGGCCTCACCGGATTGGCAAAACTCATAGCTGCGCGCTCCGCTTGCTATGTCGATACCTGCGCTCTCATTTCGACGAGATGCTTTAGAGCCCGGCAAAAAACAATCTTGAGAACCTCTTTTTTATACGCAGGCGATCCTCTTAGATCCGCGATCGGGTTAGACACTTCTTGAACCTTCCAGCCGGCGCGCTCAATCATTGCCGAAGTTAGCTTCTGGCCGCGCAGCATCGTTTCCACCGATGAGGCTTTCATCGGACATTCGCCCGCGCCGCTCAATCCGATACCGATATCCGCACAGATCCCGTCTTTGTCGATGTCCGCCTGAAGCGCTGCACCGGCCACGGCAAAGTCGCCGGCGACGAGCTCCAATTTCATGTAAGTTCCAAGATTTGGTTGACGCGGCAGCGGCACGGCAATTTCCCGTACCAGCTCACCGGTTTGCAAAGCGGTGCTATAGGCGAAGGTAAAAAAATCCCTGGCTTCGACGTCCCTTTCTCTGCCGGGCCCAACGCACCGGATTTTGGCATTGAGAGCCAAAATTACAGGGCCCCAGTCGCCAGCCGGGTCCGCCTCGGCGATAGCGCCGCCGAGGGTGCCAAGATTACGCACCTGTAAATCGCCCAGGACCCGCACGGCCTCATGCATCAACGGTACCTCTTGCCGAACCAGAGAAGAGGCTTCGATTTCCGCATGCCGAGTCAGGGCTCCGATCAGAAGGTGGCCATTTTCTTTTTTAATATAATTTAGCCCGGATACGCCGTTGAGGTCGATCAAATACCGCGGCCGCGCCAGACGCAACTTCATTAGAGGAATCAGGCTCTGCCCGCCGGCGAGGATCCTTGCGTCTTCTCCCCGCTGCTGCAGCAATTTGACGGCTTCTTGCAAATTGCTTGGCTGCAAATACTCAAATTCGACCGGATACACGAAAAAACTCCTTTATCGATACTTACCTTGGCTGCTCCGCAATGTCGCGGCTCGTTTTTATTCCGACGTTTTCGAGCATCCGAGCCGGCTCTCGATAAACTTCAGCCGGCTTTTCCATGCGCTTTGGCTTCACGAATGAGATTGAGGATTCTCTCGGGCGTGTAAGGCGTGCCGCGAATCTCGACGCCAAACTCCACAAGCGCATCTTCAATGGCGCTCGCCAATGCTGGCGGCGGGCCGAGCATCCCCGTTTCCCCCGCCCCCTTGGTTCCCAGCGGCGAGAAAGGGCTTGGAGTGACCAAATGCCCAAGACATATTTCGGGAACTTCCTCCACGGTCGGGACCTTGTAGTCCATCAAGCTTGCCGTGAGCAGCTGGCCGTCCTCGTCATAAAGAATCTGTTCGTAGATCGCCGCACCGATTCCCTGAACTATAGAACCATAGTGCTGCGTCTCGACAATCTGCGGGTTGATGATATTGCCGCAATCATGCACGGTGGTGTACTTCACAATTTTGACGAAGCCGGTCTCGACATCCACGTCCACGACCGCCACCACCGCCGCGTAGGGGTACGCCGAAAAGGTATTCATCCGCCCCTGTTTATCCGCGACATAGTCGATGTTCGGGTTGACAAAATGACTCGTGACTTCCAACCCGGGTTCCTCGTCTTCCGGAAGCAGGTGAATCGCTCCATAGGCCATTCTGACAATTTCTCTGAGGCTGATCTCCTTAGCAGGGTCTTCTTCCGAGCAGACCTTTCCATCCCGGATCACCAACCCTTTGACCGGCACTTTCAGGTTGAGCGCGCCAATTTTGAGAAGCTTGTCCCGCAAGCGCTCCGCCGCCAGAAGAGCGGCGTTCATCTGAACGACCGAGGAACGGCTGCTGCCGGTGCCAAAGCCGTAGGGAGTCGCCCCCGTATCCCCGTGAATCACGAAAATCTTCTCCAGCGCAAATCCGATGCGGCCGGCCACGATGGCGCTAAGCGTCGTGCTGTGTCCCTGGCCTTGGTCGCCGACGCTGGAAAAAACGCTGACGCTCCCTGAGGGCTCAATGCGAATGCGGCAGGTTGCATATCCCCCGGTCGCGTAAATCCGGCTCGAACTGGTCGGCTCCATCACAAAAACCGCGCCAACGCCTCGGTAGATTCCCCGCTGTCGAACGCGTTTTTTTTCCTCTTTGGCCTCATCGTATTGCGCCAAGTCCAGCGCTTGGGTTAAGCACTTGTCGTATTGCCCGCTATCGTAGAGGGCGCCGGTAACGCTGCGGTAGGGGAAGGCCTCGGGTGGAATAAAGTTCTTTTTCCTGAGCTCCAACGGATCCATGTTGAGCTTGCGCGCGATTATGTCCATCATCCGCTCGATGACGAATGCGGCCTCAGCTTTACCGATGCCTCTAAGTGAGCCGTGATTGGCTTTGTTGGTGGCGACGCCGTAGGCGTCTACACAATAATTTTGGATTTGATACACCCCCGGAACGTAAAGCGCTGCGGAGCTGATCGAGTTATCGACACCGTAACTGCAGCCGATATCGGCAATGATCTTGTCCCGAATGGCAACGACGGTGCCGTCTTTTTTTACTGCCGCTTCGATGTAGTGTATCTGATCGCGCCCTTGGCGCGCCGTGCGCAGATGCTCGACTCGGGTTTCCGCCCATTTCATCGGTCGGCCGAACTTGAGAGCCGCCAGCGGCACGATCACCTCGTCCTGGTAGCCGCCGTTCTTGACTCCGAATGAACCGCCAACATCAGGAGCGATGACCCGCAACTTGCTCTCCGGGATGCCCAAGATTTCCGCCAACCTTGTTCTGAAATTATGGGCTCCGGCGGTGGAGGCCCAGCAGGTGAGTTGGCCAGTGCGTGAGTCGTATTCCGCGGCATAGGCCCGCGGCTCCATCGGGAGCGGCGTGAGTCGATGGCTGTTGAGTCGCGCAGCAATAACATGGTCGGCCTCGCGAAAAACTTTATCCAAATCGGGAGTTGAAAAATGGTATTCATAGACCAGATTGCTCTTGAGCTCGTCAAAGAGTTTGGCAGAGGTCGGCTTCATGGCCTCCTCAGGATCCACCACCGGCGTCAGCGGCTCATAATCGACCACCACCGCTTCGGTTCCATCCTCCGCCCGATAGCGACTTTCGGCGACCACCGCCGCCACGGGCTCTCCGACATAACGGACCTTTTCCACCGCCAATGGATATATTTTGATCTCCCGCGTGGGCCCCCCTCTCACCTCCGCAAGATGCGAGATCAGATCTTTGCCCGCTAGCACGGCGTGCACGCCGGGAAGAGACAGCGCGGGTTGGACATCGATTGCTGTGATCCGCGCATGCGCGTAGGGGCTGCGGACGAAGCCGACATAAAGCGTGTTGGCAAGCGGCACATCGTCGACAAAAGTCCCCCTTCCGGCGATCAAGCGTTCGGTTTCTTTGCGTCTGAGCCGCGCGCCGATTGCTACGTCTTTCGTTAACTCCACCGAGTCCTCCGCTCAAACGAAGTCAATTTTTCGGCGCCATAAGCGCTTGAGGAGGATAAGACCCATTGACCGCTCTCATAGCCGTCTGCGTGTCCGCACAGGCAGAAGAATTCGGCCCGAAGGGCGCCTGCTGTCGCTAAGCCTAAATATCGAGACATTGATGAACTCCTTGCGCAATCATCAAGTCAATAAATTCCCCCATTTTTTCTCTGTTTTCGCCAGAAGATCCTGGCTGATCTTGGTCGTCGGCGGAAACTTGTCCATCCAGTGATAGGGACGGCAGGCATCTATGATCGCCACCGAACCTGTATAATTTCCCGCGCTCTTTTTTTCTTCGTTTAAACGAGGGTCGATTTTGTAACTCCAGATGCGCCGGCTTACATCCAATGAGGTCTCCGGGTCGCAGCGCGTCGCCAAGGCCCACCAGACCTCCTGCAGGTTGTACGGATTGATATCCTCGTCGACGACGATGACAAAACGACCATGATATCCGGCCGTGCCGCCCAATGCCCCGTGGGCTGCGCGCATGGCATGGCCGGGATAGGCTTGCTTGAGCGAAATGATCGTCAGCCCCCATGAATAATTGACGCCCATGATGTTGGGGATTCCCAATGCCTCCAACTCGTTCCAAATCAAGATTCCCCGAGAAGAAAGGACTCCGTAATTTTCACCGGGAGGCAGCGGGGGGGCGCCAAGGACAATCGGATCACTGCGAAAAAGCATCGACTTCACTCTTGTCACGGGTGCCGGCCTGGCGCCCCCACCATAGTAACCGGAGAATTCGCCAAAGGGTCCTTCGATATCTTGCCCCGCCTCAGGAGGCAACATGTCGCCTTCCAACACAAACTCGGCGTTTGCCGGAATGGGCAAATCCGTATACTCCCCTTTCACCACCTCCACGCCCTCCCCTCTTAACCACCCGGCAAAACCATACTCCGAGCTGCCCCACGGCAGATTGGTCCCCGCGGCCACGAGAAGAGAGGGATCCTGCCCCAGGGAAATCGCCGCGGGGCAGGGTTTCCCCTTGGCCCAATATTTTTTGCGAATAACATCTCCGTGATGGCCTGAGCCGATATGCGCGACTATCGTGTTTTTGTTGACCCACATAAACCGATACGATCCGACGTTGAGAAAGCCCGAGTCCGGATCCCGCGTCACGACCGAGGTGGCGCACATATAGGGTCCCCCGTCGCGCTCGTGCCATCGCACCCACGGAACTTTACCCAGATCAAGGTCGTCTCCTTTCACGACATACTCTTTCACAGGCGCCTTTCCCACTTCCACCGGCTCGATGGGTCTGTATTGCTTGAGCCTTTCCTTCCAGTGTTTTACCGCGTCACGATCGCTCATGTCGTTGGAGACGCCGAAGACGAGTCTCTCCTTGACGCGATTGGAAAGCATGTTTGTCAAAACTCTTGTTCCTTTTGGCAGGCCCTCGATGGAGCGAAACAACAATGCTGGAGAATTCTCCCGCCCGGCCGCCAGTTCCGTTATCGCGCCGATCTCCAACTCGAGGCTGGCATTTTCGAGAATCCTAATTTCGCCCAGTTTTTCCAGGACCGCGATATATTCTCTCAGATCATGAAACTTCATATACCTGCCTCCGAATCTTGCTCGATTTTAGCTATCGCTACGCGCACCGGCTTTTGCCAATCCTTCCAACCTGGCTGCGCGGTGATCGGATTCGCAGTCTTAACGACTGATCTTTTCAATATAATTGATAGCCGTTTAAAAATTAATTTTTTTCATATCGCTTCAACAATCCTGTTGTCAAATGAATCTCGAGAACGCACGACTTCACCCCGCTCCACATGCGGATTTTAGATAACAGAAAAGCGGCGGGCATAACGCTGGAGGCGACAAGGGTAAACTTTCGACTGGACAATGAAGAGATTTTTTACTTTACTGTATGAGGAATCGATCTGCGCGAGGCCGGCGGGGTGCTTCGATTCCCAACGGGCCGTGGCCATCCGGCGATAAACGGGGAGGAAAAGTCGAGCAAATGAGCTTTATCAAAGAAATTGTCGAATCAGAGGCGACTGGCGACGTCAAAGCGGTATACGAAAAAACCATTGCCAATTTGCGCCCGTCGGTGCGCGCGCGCAGAGGCGACAAGCTGCCTCCCATCGTCAGAATCTTCGGACTTTGCCCCCCTCTGCTCGATGCCCGGATGGGCTTTGACAAGGGTATTTATCGCCCCGGCACTTCGGGTTTGGGCCGCCGCAAAGAGGAATTGATTGCCACTCAAGTTGCCGCGCTGAGCGGCTGTAGGTTTTGAGGTATCGGTCACGGAGAGTTTCTCCGTGTGGACGGGAAAATGGCGGTGGAAGAAGTCGCCAAAATCATAACGAACTGGCGGCAAGCGGAGTTAGACCAGCAGGAAAAGGCCATGCTCGCTTTTACCGAAAAGTTCACGCTAACCCCGGCAAACATTGGCACCAAAGACATAGAGGCACTGCGCCAAGCCGGATTCGAGGAACAACAAATTCTTACCATCGCTCTCGGCGCCGGGTATCGCAACTGGGTTGATCGCATCGCCGATCTGCTCGGCGTAGAAGAAGAGAAATTCGACTTCCCGGAAGAAATCCTCAAGGCGTTTGGTGTGACACGCGAGCAGTTACAAGCATCGCTTTATGAGGACTGCGAATGAGCCGCCTGGGCATCGCTCCGGGGGAAAGGTTGGCAAACCTGCTATCGGCTGCTCCCGGCGCCCTGGAAGCGGACGATGCGATGCGGCGCCAGATCCGGCAACATCTCCCGTCGCGGCTCTATGCCTTGATCGGCGTCGTGGTCGCGGCTTGTTTGGGTTGCGCCCGGTTCGTTAATGACTTGCGTGGACCGCTGGACCGTTCATTGGCCGATGAAATCGCAAAAGATTGGAAGAAACTGCCGCTTACGGACGCGGAAAAGGCGGTGCTCTCCTATGCGGAAAAAGGCACCGTCGACGAAGCTTCCGTGCGCAAGCGAGACGTCGAGGCGTTGCGGGCCGCAGGATTCGACGACAAGGACATCCTCGTTATCGCCACGGCCATCGCCTACCATAACTACTCGATCCGCATGGCGGCGGCGTTCGAAGTCATTCCACGTTGATTATGATTTTGCCTTAAGACCGGCGCTGCAACTCGGGTGGAATTACTTGGCAGACGATGTCGATGGATTCGTCCCAACCGGGACCCAGGGGTGACGCCCTGTCGACGATATCAAAGCCGTAAGGTTTCGTCAGTAGGAGCACTTCGTCTAGTTGCCGAAGGCACGCCTCGGGAGTTCCCGTTATAACGATGCCGCTTTCGTCAATCGCTTGATCGCTGATGAGCGCATCCATCTCCTCGATGCGCTTGCCACGTCGACGGACGCTGGGGACCGCCGCTCGGGTAGCGAGTGCGCTCTGTAGCGGCAGATGCGGCAACTCTGCGTTGAGAAAGTCGTCAAAAAGAATTAGGAGTAAGTAAGGACGAACTGATGGCCGCGAACATTGTAAATCTCACCTCCTACCGCGTCATCTACGGCGATACGGATCAGATGGGCGTGGTCTATTACGCGAATTACTTGAGATGGTTCGAGAGGGGCCGGAGCGAGTTTTTGCGCCAACTGGGAACGCCCTACGGCGCCATCGAAAGCCGCGAGATTCATTTTCCCGTAACCGAAGTCTCCTGCCGCTACCTGAGCTCGGCGCGCTATGACGATGTGATCACGATAGAGACTCGCTTGTCCGCGGTGAAGCGCGCCACGCTCACGTTTACATATCGAATTATAAGGAAGGGAGAAAATACCCTGTTGTCCGTCGGCTCCACCCGCCATGCCTGTGTCGACGGGCAGGGTCAAGTCGCAAAAATTCCCCCCGCCTTGCACGAATTACTCGAATCGGCGTGCGCGTTAAAGGAAAACTTTGAGAGGTGATGAGTTCGACCTTTGACAAATTCGGATCTGTGGTCCCATGCCCAGATTGCGCGGCAAGCGTCAAAGCGTACGGTGTCAAATCTTTGCAGGCCGTTGAAAAACTAAGTTGTTGCGGGAAGCGTTGAGTGGTCTTGGTCATAAGGATGAAACATCCACCGGATCAGACAATTTAAAAGTTTCGGCACATCAATCACGGGCGGTAGGGCCTGGGTTTGCGCTCTCGTTTTAGGTCCCATTCGGGCCAACAGCCTCACCATTCTTTTGATATTTTGCGCCGCAGCGGTTAGAAGCACTTGCTCCCGAACAAAAAGTGCACGTCGAAATTTCATGCGACGAAGCCCCATGTATTCTTTAGCCTCTCCGAAAAGCTCCTCGATTCTTTTTCTCATTCTCTGTGAGATTCGATACCCACGTGTCTTCGTTAATTTTCGCGCTACATCGATGGAAGATTGGTATATGTGATAGCTCAACGAACGGTAGGTTGCTCGGGTGCACTGCTCTCTAACAGGACACCGCCCACAGTCTTTTGGACTTGCCCGATACACGTGTTGTTTGCTGTGCTTGTGAATTCCCCAGTACCGAAGAGTCTTGCCCTGAGGACAGGTAAACTGATCATTTTCGGCCGGACGAAGGAAAAATCGACGTACCGATCAATTAACCGTAGGATATGATCTTCGGGGATGAGTTCTTCAGGTCGGAGATAGTAGAAAAGTTTCTCTTCCCTTTTGTTCTCGCCTAGCACATCGCCTCCCTACAACCAAATTGAAAGGCATGTTACCACACAACCAAAATTTCCGGTTGCGATTTCTCACAAACTGTCAGGGTTTTTCAACAGCCTGTAAAGGTTTGACTACATCTCTTCATCTCTTACATCCGGTTTAGTGCAATCCCGTTTTATCCCCCCATCGCTCCTTCAGCAGTATCTATGCGGCAGCCACCAACCTTTAGGGATAAAACACTATTCGTTAGCCACCTGTTACCGTGAAAAAGTATTGCTACAAATCTCAATCTCTGCTGTGATACCATATGTATGGAACTCAAGTGGGATCAGAAGAAAACAGCAGCCAATCTGGCGCATCATGGAGTACGATTTGACGAAGCAATAACACTTTTCGACGATACACTCTATGTGGACTTTTACGACTCCGACCACTCCTATGATAAGCATAGCTTTCTTATCTTCGGCGAGTCGCGGGAAGGTCCTTTGCTGATTGTGACGCACACAGAAAGAGAAGATGCGGTGCGCCCGATTAGCGCCAGAGAAATCACCCCTGCAGAGAGAAAAACCCATGAAGAAGGTTAAGCCAAAGATGAAAGACGAACTGCGACCAGAATACGACCTCAACAGTATACAGGTGCGCGGGCTCGGCCCTGGGCGCAAAAGTTTCGGGAGATCTGTCGTCCGTCTAGAGCCCGATGTAGCGGAAGTGTTCCCGAGTGCAGAGTCAGTGAATGAACCGCTACGGTTTCTAATTAGAATCACAAAAAACAATAAGCCACGCCTCCGCGACCCTGGGGGCGCTGCCTAACATTGCGCTGCTCCGTATTGCCGCCTGCTTGCGGTTCGGGTTGAAACTTGGAATGTCTAAGTGTGAGCGGCAAACCGTGAGCGGTAGCGCTACGCGGACCGCTCGCGCCGCCGGTAACGAAACGCCAGCGACAATAGAAACGTGTCCAGCAGAATTGAAACGTATGGGTTCGATGGAATGGCCGCTCCCTTGGGCTTTGCCCATCCGCTTATCGGGGCGCGGGATGGAGACTCCCGCTTCTTCTAGGCGTCGCTCGCGCTCCGCCTATTAGCGGGTTGGAACCGACCAGCCCCATGTACGCGATGGCGCCATGGGTCCGGCGGCTTATCCCGCGCCCCGTTCGCCGGACCGCGGACGGTCGTGCGATACGCACGTTTTGAAAACATAGGGTTCAGTTCCGGCTCTACGCCGCTGGAGAGTATAAGGAGGTAACGATGCCGATCTACATGGATCGCCACGCTGCAGAGGGCGCGACGCCCGAAGCACTGGCGGCCGCTCACCAAAAAGATCTCAAGCTTCAATCGCAGTACGGCTGCAAGTGTTTCACCTACTGGTTTGATGAAAATCGCCAGTCCATTTTCTGCTTGGTTGAGGCTCCGAGCCGTCAAGCAGTGCAGGATATGCACCGTGCTGGGCACGGGCTAATGGCCAACCAGATCATCGAAGTCGATCGCTCGAATGTCACGGCGTTCCTGGGGCGGCTGACCGACCCACAAAATGCTGAACGCGAGCCCATTCGAGAGCCGGCATTCCGGGCAATCATGTTCACCGATATGGCGAACTCGACGGATATCACCAACCAGATCGGTGATCGTGCGGCATTCGAACTATTGCGCGAACATCACACTGTCATTCGGCAAGCATTGCGGGATCACGACGGACGAGAAGTGGATCACGCGGGCGACGGATTTTTGGGTTGCTTCTCGTCTGTCTTCAAAGCCGTAGAATGCGCAGTATCAATCCAAAAAGCCTTTCGGAAGTTCAACAACGCGGGACCACCGGTTCCGATTCGAGTACGTATCGGTCTTGGGGCCGGTGAACCAGTGGCGGAGGGTGATACACTATTCGGTTCCACCATCAACCTAACGGCACGAATTTGCGCTAGATCTCAGCCCGAGCAGATTCTGGCGGCACCAGTAATCCGCGATCTATGCGTTGGCAAGTTGTTTAAGTTTAGAGATCACGGGCAGTTCGAGTTGAAGGGCATTCGCGAGCCCGTGCTCCTCTACGAGATCGATTGGCGGTGACGTTCAATGAGTTCGGGTTTCCTTGTGGTCGTCGACCTTGAGAGTTAGTGTGAGAAGAGTTATTGGTCAGGCTTGCATGGATGAATAGACCCTCCTCTGTGATGCTGCCAAGGCCGTCGGCGTGGTAGAAGAACGAAGCACTCGCGTTTTCCAGAATCAATGGTTCGTCGATGCCGGGACCGTGGGTGTATCTCGCCACGATGTTATTACTGCCGTCGAGTTCGAGCAGGATGTCTTCGTTGTCATAGACGTACCGCGTGACCGTCGTGCCGACGTTGATGACCTCTTTCTCGACACGCCGGCCCAAGCCATCGTATTTATAATTCGCCGTGGTACCGTTGGTCACGGCTCTCACGAGCTTGTTCTCGGCGTCGTATTCGTACGAGGTGAATGGACCGGGAGTCTTCGGCGTCTTAACCCCGAATGTTTACGCGGCGTAAGCCAATCGTGCAGCTCATCGATGCCTTCCTCAGAGGGGAAAAGGCGGGATAGCAGAGCCTAGGCCGGACGGAGATCGTGGCTTTAAAGCGAAATACGGAGGGAGATTTGAGAGGCGATCAGATGGATCACTCCTCTTTCTTCTTCTCAGCTTCTCTCTGCTTTGCCACTTCTTGGTCGGCGTATTTAAGCGCCTCACTGACTTCACGGGATTTAAGTTCTTTCACGTCCTTTCCGGTCTGCGACAGCCTATCAACAAATATATCACCGAGTCTCTGGAGTTCCTCTTTTGTAGCTGGCCCGCTTGCTCTTGTGTATTTCTTCCTCATAAGAATCAGAGAAAGCAGCCCTAGCAGAAGGACAACCCACATCACACCGTCGGTAATTCCTCTGACGTCGGAAGATACGTAACCTCGCAGCAAGAGATAAGCTCCCAACAGGGCAAAGAAGATTACGGTTAGGATAAGGTACGGTCTCTTGGTCAAGGTATCCAAATCCATACCTTTAAGTCCTAGTAGCTACAGGCGTCAACAGCGCAAGCAGCGAGACAATATGCTTCGACCGCAATAGCGTCTCCAGCCGCAGCAGCAGTTACAACACCAGCACCCGCAACTACCGCGCCACCAAGAACTACTCCCCTGAGAACCGCCCCGCGGACAGCGGCCCAACTTGTAATAGTCCCAAGGACACGAGCAACATTGTATACCACGTGACCACCGACCCATTGCCCATAGTTTAGATGACTGGGCGCCGGTCTAGGGATATTTCCTGCCAAATGGGTGGCGGCAGTACCGAGAATAATCCCTTTAGCGAGGTCGCTTAGAGGATCGATAAATAACTTAAAGACACAATTGGAATAACACTCAGCCACACTCTGATTGCACGCGGGACCCTCGCAAGGATTAGCCGACTGTTGCTGCAATCCCCACGGATCGAAGAAGGTAGCCGGGTTGTTGCTCACATACGGATACCTGTTTAGAGACTGTGGCGACGTGGCGGCTCCCCGTAGAGGGTCTTCAGAAAGAAATCTCCCAATAGCAGGGTCGTAATATCGCTCGCGGTAGTGCAGGAGTCCGGTCTCCGGATCGAATTCGCGGGAAGTGAACGTATAAGGCTGGGCGAAGTTCGGATCTAGCTGCGATTCGATCTTGCCGAAGGACGAATACATGTAGCGTTGAGCCACCGCGCCGGACTGGTTGGTCAGCTCAGTGATCGAGCCGAGGCCATCCGCATGGTAGTAGAACGATTGGCTGTTTTTCTCCATGATCAGTGGCTCGTCGATGCCGGGGCCGTGGGTGTAGCGAGCGACAACCTGGTTAGAGCCATCGAGTTCGAGCAGGATGTCTTCGTTGTCGTTGACGTAGCGCGTTACGCTAGTCCCGACGCTGATAACTTCCTTTTCTACCCTTCTTCCTAGTCCATCATAGCGATAGTTGACCGTGGTCCCGTTGATCACTGCTCTGACCAGCTTATTCTCTGCGTCGTACTCGTAGACGTTAAACGGTCCGGGCGTCTTCGGAGTCTTTCTCGTGAGATTGCCGTTGTTGTCGTACTGGTAGGTGAAATTGGCATCCTCCAACAACTGGTTCGCTTGGTTGAATGTCGACGAGCCGTTCTGGTTGGAGTTTGTCCGATTGCCGATTGGATCGTAGTTGAAAGGTTTGGTAGATCGGTCCACGGCGAGCTTATGTTCCGTCAGTAACCTATTACATCCTTTCCACTTGACTGGGCGCGAAGGGAATTTGCCTTTTGCAAATCAACAGGAAACCCAAATTCACCTTTTTCGTAAAACCTCGCCAGAGTCTCCAAGGCTCCGTGGAACTTAGCTTTCGCAGATTCAAGAATGTACTCGATACCTCGCTTTTCGTCCTTCTCTATTCCATTCGTTCCGTAGAGCAGATCGATGCCGTGGATACATTGAGAATGCGCGTGCCTCAATTCGGCAGCGCGTTTGAAAAATTGCGCGGCTTTGGGCTTATCAACGTTAACCATTTCACCCGTGTCGTAATACACGCCGATCACATACAGGGCAGGGGGATAATCCCTGCCTGCCGACTGGACGATCAGCTCCAGATGACGACGCTCATATTCATCGCTTGTTTCGTTGGGTAACGAGAACCCTGCCCCAAGGTACATCGCTTCCGCGTTTCCTGTTGCTACGAGCGGTATGAGTAAACGATGGGCCTCTTCAAATTTTTCGGCATTGATACAAGCACGAACATCGTCCAAGACTCTCTGCACGGGTGCTTCATGCTTAATCCACAGGAACTTCTGCTCTTCGCCTACGCTAATACGAGAGTCACTGTGCGTGCCTCCTTTCTCCATTGGGCCCTACACACCTGCATGGAATGTGTTTTGGCTTACATGCCAGGTTGTGGGTAGCAATTCGTTTAGCCTCTGTTACCGCTACAGTGTAGCTTGGATCAGAATAAGTGCCAAACGCGAAACGCCTATTAGGATCCTCAGGACAATTTCCGGGAATATTGTCGTCGCAGTCAGCCCGACAGGTGCAGGTCCAATTTCTTCTTCTACCTTCGGGCCATTTTATTCTTCTATCGGGCTCTGAACGCATATCGGATGGATCTCCGGCGGAGGCTGGGAAAATGAGATCGAGTGCGACAGCTGTCACACCCAACGCCACTCTCCCTACTATTCCCAATCCTACTGCTACTGCGCCAGGAATCGGACCTGAATAATAGCCCACAGGGTCCAAGAAGTTTACTGGGTCGTTGCTCACGTAAGCATATAGATTGACGTCTCCGCCCGCGAAGCCAATCGGATCTTCCTGGAGGAAACGCCCTGTTGCCGGGTCGTAGTACCTTGCCCGATAGAAGTGGAGCCCCGTTTCCGGATCAAATTCCCGGCCGGTGAATGTGTAGGGTTGGATGACGTTTGGATCTAGTTGCGACTCGATCTTGCCGAACGACGAGTACGTGTACCGCTGTGCCACGGTACCAGACTGATTCGTCAGCTCCGTGATCGAGCCGAGACCGTCGGCGTGGTAGTAGAATGTCGCTCCGCCCTTTTCCATAATTAGTGGTTCATCAATTCCGGGTCCATGCGTGTAGCGGGCAGTGATGGCGTTGGAGCCATCGAGTTCGAGGAGGATGTCTTCGTTGTCGTAGACGTAACGAGTTGTGGTCGTGCCCACCGAGATGACTTCCTTCTCCACTCTCCGTCCTAAACCATCATATCGATAGTTGAC
>Ga0187893_10000742_pt1 | contig 83593 bp, 78 predicted proteins | sample MA1701074metaG_FD_139574 | JGI IMG/M metagenome (GOLD analysis project Ga0187893, IMG submission 139574) | White microbial mat communities from a basaltic lava cave in the Kipuka Kanohina Cave System on the Island of Hawaii, USA - MA170107-4 metaG ... | reverse complement strand
CGGCCTCACATTTGTTGCTATGGTCGGCGTCATCCTCTATCAGAATTGGAAGTTGGCTGGGCTCTCGCTGATTGTGATTCCGCTCTCGGCGCTGACTATGGTCCGGGTCGGGCGGCGATTGAAGCGACTGGCCACCAGTGGGCAAGAGCAACTGGGTGATATGTCTTCAACGCTGCAAGAAACGCTTTCCGGCATCCGAGTGGTGAAAGCGTTCGGGCGGGAAGACGCGGAGGCTGAACGGTTTGCGGAGCGGAACCGCAAGGTGCTCTCGACCACCCTCAAAAGCAATCAAGTCTGGTCGATCGGCCACTCGCAGATGGAAGTCATCGGGGTAATCGGTATCGCGACCATTATTTGGTATGGAGGCTATCTGGTCATCAATGGAGGGATGACCCCCGGTGCCTTTTTCTCGTTCATGGCGGCAATGTTCATGGCCTACACCCCGATCAAAAAATTGTCGGGGTCCAATAATCTCATTCAACAGGCGCTGGCCGCGGCGGAACGCGTCTTTGAGGTGTTGGACCTTGACACCGAACAGTCTCAAGATCACGGGACATTACCCTTGACCGGAATCAAGGACTCCATCGAATTTCAGAGTGTCTCATTACGTTATGAAAACCACACCATTCAGGCGCTGACCGATATCGATCTTTCGATTCGGGTCGGTGAAGTGGTGGCGCTGGTCGGAAGCAGCGGGAGCGGAAAAACGACACTGGTCAGTTTACTGCCTCGATTCTATGAACCGACTGCGGGGCGCATTCTCCTGGACGGTGTTCCGCTGAGCTCCTATGAGTTGAAATCGCTGCGTGCCCATATCGGGATTGTGTCGCAAGAAACCGTCTTGTTTGACGATACGATTCGAAACAATATCGCGTTCGGACGGACGGACGCCGGCCAGGCCGAGGTCGAGCAGGCGGCCAAGCTGGCCTATGCGCATGACTTTATTCTGCGGTCGCCGGAAGGGTACGATACGATTATCGGAGAGCGGGGAGTCAAGCTGTCGGGCGGCGAGCGGCAGCGTCTCGCGATCGCCAGGGCTATTCTTCGGGATCCGCCTGTGATGATCCTGGATGAAGCGACCTCGGCCCTCGACACCGAGTCCGAACGGATCGTGCAGTTGGCCTTGGCCAATTTGATGAAGAATCGAACGACGCTCGTGATTGCGCACCGGCTCTCCACCATTCAAAACGCGGATCGCATCGTTGTCTTGGATCGAGGGACTATTGTTGAAATGGGTTCTCATGAGACACTGCTGCAACAGGGAGGCGTGTATCGCCGGCTGCATGCCATGCAATTCCAGGATGTGACGAGTGTCTGAGTTTATCAAATCTTGCGAACGCTGGTTGAAGTGTTCGCTTCTGCCTCCGGTTGGAGCCGCGGCTATCCGCGGTGTTGCGCGTTCGATGCGCTTTGAGACCCGCGGTCACGAAGCGGTCGATACGCTGTATCGGGACGGGCGACACATCATTCTGGCTTTCTGGCATGCCCAGCAGTTGATGATCCCGATCGGCTATCGAGGGACAGGCTCTCATGTATTGATCAGCCGGCATGGCGACGGAGAAATCATCGCGCGGATCATCGCCCGATTCGGCCATGAGGCGGTACGGGGGTCGAGTACGCGTGGAGGTGCCGGCGCGCTCAAAGCCCTGATCAAGCTGGGACGGTCCGGCCGAGATGTGGTGGTGACGCCCGATGGCCCTAAGGGGCCGCGTCATGTAGCAAAGCTCGGCGTGATTCATTTGGCCAAGGCGACGGGTCTTCCGATCGTGCCGCTGGCCTTTGCCTGTTCAAAAAAAAACTCTTTGCGAGCTGGGATCGTTACATGGTCCCATATCCGTTCTCCAGAGGCCTGTTTCTCTACGGAAGTCCGCTCTGGGTCTCGCGCGAAGCCGATGAGGCCTCACTTGAAGCGACTCGCCTGGAGCTCGAGACGGTCCTCAATCGCTTGACGGATCAGGCCGAGCAAGCTGTCATTCGCCGCTCGCCGGCTATCCGATGCGACGCTGAAACCGGTAACCCGAATACTCCCAAGGCTGACGCATAGCGATCGGCAGTGAACGAGTTTTTCATGTGGCGATTCCTCTATAATTGTCTCCTCCTCCTCGCCGCACCTGTGATCATCGGTGTGCTTGTGGCGAAGCCACGCTGCCGACCGGGATTTTTCCAGCGCATGGGCCGGCAGCACCCTTCTGACGGCGCCGGAGCGTCTCAGCCGCTTATTTGGGTGCATGCCGTGTCGCTCGGCGAAGTGGTGGCGGCCGCGCCGCTTGTGAAGGCCCTGCACGAACGCCATCCCGAGTTTCGCTATATCGTGACGACGGTAACCGAGACCGGCCGCGAGGCGGTCGAACAACGCTTGGCGGGTATCGCCGAACATCGGTACGCTCCGCTCGATTTTCCCTGGGCGGTGGCCGGCATGGTTCGCCGCATGCAACCGGTGCTTTACGTATTCGTCGAGACCGAACTATGGCCGAATTTACTGTGGAGGTTACATGATCAGGCTGTGCCGTCTGTCTTGGTGAATGGGCGTCTGTCGTCTCGCTCATTCGGCCGTCAGGACCTGCCTGTGATTCGCTCCTTCTATCGATCTGTGCTTCGGACGCTGACGCTCTGCTTGATGCAATCCGAGAGGGATGCCGACCGCATTATCGCGTTGGGAGCCGATCCGATGCGTGTTCACGTCACCGGCAATATCAAGTTCGATCAGCCTCTGCCGGATGTTCGCTCGGACGAGGTCTTCCGCCGGAGCTTCGGAATCGATGAGCACGAACAATTGATTCTCGCGGGCAGCACGCACCCGGGAGAAGAGGAACTGTTGGTCTCGGCCTATGGACACATCGCAAAGATCCATCCCTCAACCGTCTTGATGTTGGCGCCCCGTCACATCGAGCGAGCGGACCGAGTCGAGGCGATGCTTCGAGACGCCGGAATCGCGGTTCAGCGCAAGAGTCAGATTCGGGAGAAACAATCCGGCCCACGTGTGGTCATTTTGGATACGAGGGGAGAGCTGTCTCGCGCGTATCGAGAAGCCGTCGTGGCGTTCGTCGGCGGGACTTTGGTTCCCGTCGGCGGGCACAACTTGCTGGAGCCGGCTGTGTGGGGCACCCCGGTGATGTTTGGACCACATACGGACCATTGTGCCGAAGTTGCCATGCTCTTGCATGAGGTCGGCGGAGGGCGCCGAATTATGGGAAAAGAGGATCTGGTCACCTCCCTTGAAGAATGGCTGGGACAGCCTGACGCTCGGCATCGGGCGGGGCAGGCAGCGAAGCGAGCCGTGTTGGACAACCAAGGCGCGCTGATGCGGAGTCTGGAGTTTATTGAAACCTGTCTCCGAGCGGCGCCATCGTACTCCGACCGGTGTGTGTCCACGGGACCTGGACCCCTCATGGTCAAACCGTAACATGCCCTTTTTGCATCCTGGACAGCCGGTTCGCAAGGAGCTTTACGGGCTTGCTTGGCTGTACGGCTTGGTTATCCGATTTCGGCTGTGGTGTTATCGATACGGATGGATCGCGACGACACGCCTACCCTGTCGTGTGGTGAGCGTAGGAAATCTGACGGTCGGGGGGACGGGGAAAACTCCCCTCGTCATTTTCCTTGTACAGCGGTTGCTGGCCCATGGGCGGCGGGTTGCCATCCTGAGCCGTGGGTACAAACGGACGAGTACCTCCCCGCATCTTCTGGTGTCCGATGGATCACAAATTGTGGCCGGCCCATCAGAGTCGGGGGATGAGCCGTTCCTCATGGCGCAGCGTTGCCCGCAGGCCGTCGTCGCGGTGGGGGCGGATCGCGTTGCGCTCGGTCGGTGGGTGTTGGAGCGGCATCCTGTCGATTGCATCGTCCTTGACGATGGCTTTCAGCACCGGGCGCTCCATCGCGATGTGGATCTGGTGTTGCTGGACGCCACCGATGTTGTGGGGCTTGATGCGCTGCTCCCGGCAGGACGGTTACGAGAACCATTGCGAGAACTGGATCGGGCGAGCGCAGTGATGATCACGCGAGCCGATTCTCCTGCGGATGTGGAAGCGATCCACAGCCGATTGCGAACGGTTGCATGTCTCCACGAAGATGTCATGGAAGTTGTGTTTCGACCGGAGGCTTTCGTGCCGATGATTGCGGGAGAACAGCACGTGATTGATTGGGGCCACGGGAAAAAGGCCTGGTTGGTGAGCGGGATCGGGAACAGCCAGTCGTTTCGCCGATCGGTTGAGTCCGTTGGAATTGAGATCCTGGGTGAAACGGCATTTGAAGATCATCACGGCTACAGCCCATCTGATATCGAGCGCATCCGTACCACCGTGCAAGCCAGTGGGAGCGATATCGTCCTGACGACCGAAAAAGACGGCGGGAAACTCTCTTCTTTGCTCACAACCAACGATCCCTGGTGGATGCTTCGTCTTGGGACGGAGATTGTACGTGGAAAGGAGCGGCTCTACCAGTTGATCGATGGGCCATCATCGGATGGGGTCACACCGTTGGGAACTCATGCGTAAAGAACCGCCTCGGAAAATCCTGGTGCGCGCTCCGAATTGGATCGGTGATGCCGTGATGTGCGAGCCGGCGCTTCGCGGGCTTCGAGCGCTGTTTCCTCAAGCGGAACTGGCGATGCTTGCTAAGCCTGCCATCGCAGAGCTCTTTATGGCCTACCCTGGGCTCAATCAGGTGATTGTGTATGACGACAAGGGGGCCCATGCAGGGATTGGAGGAAAGTGGACCCTCGCCGGTTCGTTGCGACGCGATCGCTTCGAGTTGGCGGTGCTGTTTCAGAACGCGTTTGAGGCGGCCTTCATTGCGTGGCTTGCCGGCATCCCCAGGCGATATGGTTATGCTACCGACGGAAGAGTTCTCCTTCTGACCGAACCGGTTGCCGTTCCTGATCGTCGTGCGCCGGCGCATCAAGTCGAATACTATTTGAACTTGCTGAGACCACTGGGAATGACTGCTGAGGCCTCACCGCCGATACTGCCCGTTTCGGCCGAGGAAGACCGTATGACCGGTATGAGGCTCGCGTCGGAGGGGATCGGCTCGTCGGATCTCCTCATCGGTATCAATCCGGGATCGACCTACGGCAGCGCCAAGCGTTGGTTGCCTGAACGATTTGCCGAGGTCGCCCGACGGCTTGTAGAACGATTGCGAGAGGCCGAGGGTGCGCAGGTCGCAGTCGTCATTCTCGGGGGAAAAGGAGAGGAATCGTTGGGAAAGGATATCGCGGCGCGAATCGACGGGCGATCGGTCGTCTTGTCCGGCGCGACAACCATTCGCGAGCTCATGGCGGTGGTGAATCGCTGCCGTCTGATGATTACCAACGATACGGGGCCGATGCATATCGCCTCCGCGTGCGGTGTGCCGGTTGTGGCGGTGTTTGGCCCGACGGATTGGCGCACCACCGCTCCCTACGGGCAAGAACGGTCGGTCATACGAGAAGCGGTAGACTGCGCACCCTGTTTGCTCAGGGAATGCCCGATCGATCACCGTTGTATGACTCGCATTTCCGTTGACGGAGTCTATGAAGCCGCGCTGGTCCAACTTCAAGGGGCAGGGGTAACTGGTCGGGGAGGAGAGAGGAAACCCCGGATGGTCCTGGAAGGAGTCACCGTTTTTCTCGACCGCGATGGAACGCTCAATCGGGATCCCGGTTATATCAAGTCGCCTGATCAGTTGGAGTTATTTGCAGGGGTGCCTGAGGCCCTCGCGAGTTTGAAGCAAGCCGGCGCCAAATTGATTATAGTGACCAATCAATCGGGAATTGCACGGGGATTATTCTCTCAGAACGAACTTGAGGCTGTTCACATGAAGCTCGTACAACTCCTTGAGGCGGCAGGGGTATCGCTCGACGCCATTTATGTTTGCCCTCACCATCCTGACGATGGCTGTGATTGTCGAAAGCCGAACCGTGGGATGATCGATCAGGCGGTGCGGGAACAGAGAGTGGATCTTGATCGATCGTATGTGATCGGTGATCAGGTTCGAGATATGGAGTTGGCAAGGCGGATTGGCGCACGAAGTATCTTGGTGACAACGGGGGTGGTTTCTCCACAGGACATGGAAGGGCTGGAGGAGTCGGGACTGACTCCCGATTGGGTGGCCTCCTCACTGGCCGAGGCTGCCGATTGGCTGATCGCTGATGCGAGCAGGGTGTCCGTGCAGACCGGCGGGCGCGAGGTTGCGCATCCGTGAGCAAATGGATGGATGGCCTTTGTCCACGATGGTGTGCCGCAAAATGTGAGCGTCAGTTGCGCTGAAAGAATCGCAACGGAGAGTTGGTTGTTGCACATAGCGAGGGGAGCATGCCAATGAGCGAGGAAAACCGCCATTCTTCTATCCCATGTAACCTCTGCGGTGGCCGGGAAGTCTCGATTCTTTCGAACAGAAGTCGAAGCGGGAAGCCTCTGCAGACCGTCATCTGTCGTGCGTGCGGCCTCGTGTGGTCGGACCCGCGTCCCCATGATGCCAGGCAGTTCTACGAGGATGAGTATCGTCTCTCCTATAAACACACCTATAGCCCGATGCCGAAGCATGTGTTACGCGCGGGCAATGTGGCGCTGTCGCGATTTGAAAAGATCGAGCGGTTGCTGCCGAGTCGGAAAGCCGTTCTCGATGTTGGCACCGGTGGAGGGGAGTTCGCGTATCTCCTTCAATCCCTGGGGCATCATGTGAACGGGATTGAACCGAACAAAGGATATGCCGACTATTCGATACGGGAATATGGGCTCACGGTTCAGGTCGGCTTCGTGCAAGACGCCGCGTTTCCACCGGAATCGTTCGATGTGGTGACCATTTGGCACGTGCTCGAACATACGGAAGATCCCGGATCTGTCCTCGCATTGCTGAGATCCTGGCTGAAAGTCGACGGAATACTCGTCGTGGAAGTTCCCAGCGTGGAGGCCACCTGTCAGGCCCCTCATAGCACGTTCCATGAAGCCCATCTCTATAACTTTAACGTGGTGTCATTGCGCCGGTTGGCCAAAAAGCACGGGTTGCATGAAGTGTCGCATCTAATCTCGCGCGACGGCGGCAACATCACGATGTTTCTCACTCGCGCTGAACCTCCTCTCGAAGATCGATATGAAGCCGCGATCCCGGGCAACCACGAGTGGGTTTCCAGAATCGTGCGAGGACACAGCAACTTCCGCCGCCATTTGACGCCGCTCCCATACCTGCGGGCTTGGCAACGTCTCTGCCGATCACTGGAAGAGAAGCGTGAAACGGCAGGTGCCACAAGTGGTAAGGGACTGCTCGACAAGCTATATTCTCCTCAGTGGCAGGTCCATTCTGTGGGGCAGAGGTGAGTAGACCAGGACTGGGCAAGGATCATCACACGCATTCTTCATCTGTCTGCTGGTTCCGACACGGTTAAGTCCGCCGAAGGTTGTCCAGTGCTATCTGTAAGCACGCTTGATGCTCGCGTCTCATCGGTATTACCTCATGCTCGTATTCTTCTGATCAAGCCGAGTTCTCTCGGAGATATTGTCCACACATTTCCGGTCGTGTCGGCGATCAAATCGCAATGGCCCGGATCGCATATCACGTGGTTGGTCAAGCGTCAGTGGGCTGAGCTTGTCGAACGGGCAGAAGGCGTCGACCGTGTGTGGCCGGTGGAGATGACGGTGAGCAGTTGGCTCAGGGAGGGCCGGGCGTTGCGAGCGGAACGGTTTGACATCGCCATGGATCTGCAAGGGCTGCTCCGCAGTGCCATCCTAGCTCGCCTGAGCGCGGCACCGATATGCATCGGGTTTGCCAATGGAAGGGAAGGAAGCCCGTGGTTCTATACTCAGCGCGTACCGGTCCTCAATCCTGATATCCATGCCGTTGACCGATACCTATTGGTTGCCGCGGCGTTGGGGGCGTCACTGCCTGAGAAACCTCGATTTGGGTTCAGGTTGCCGGAGGAGGATGTGGCGACCGTTCGAGAACTCTGTCGCCGCAGAGGCCTCGCAGTGGACAGGCCATGGGTCGCGATGAACGTGGGAGCACGGTGGCCGACAAAGCGCTGGCCGCTGACGTCTTTCGCGGCCGTTGTGGATCAGCTGCATGAGGCGCATCTTGATCCGGTCGTCATGATAGGAAGTTCGGATGAGCGGGAATATACGGATCGGTTGAGGGTTCTGACAAAGAGCCCGTTCATCGATCTGAGCGGTGAGATCCCGCTGAGGTGCCTTCCGGCGCTGCTCTCAAAAGCCATGGCCATCATCACCAACGATTCCGGACCGATGCACATTGCCGCGGCGCTTGGCATTCCGGTGGTGGCGATGTTTGGACCGACCAGTGCGATTCGGACGGGCCCGTATGGCGCCGGCCATCAGGTACTCGTCGGTTCCGTCCCCTGCAGCCCTTGTTTCAGTCGTGTCTGCCGACATGACCCTGAAATGGAATGCCTTCATCTCATCAAACCTGGCCAAGTGGTCGATGTCGTGCGGCCGCTCTTGGCTACACACGTGACATGTCGATGAACGTCTTGATCGTTCGCCCGGACGGCATCGGGGACGTCCTCTTGTCTCTCCCCGTGGCCACACAGCTTCGCCGGCTTGTGCCTGGCGTGACGATCGGGTTTCTCGCCAGCCCTACCGTCGCTCCCCTTCTCGATCATCATCCCGACGTGGATTATGTCCGAACGATTCGTTTCACAGATCCATTGCAGGAACTACGTCGAGCCTTTTCACCGCAAGTTGAGGCGGCAATATTTTTGAAACCGTTTCGGCGTCTGATGTGGGCCGCGTGGCTGACTGGTGTGCCGATTCGAGTCGCCACGGGATACCGTTGGTATAGCCTGTTGGCCAATCGCCATGTCTATGAACATCGGAGCGATTTTGCAAAACATGAATCAGAGTACAACGTTGAGATGTTAACGGGATTGGGACTCCGCCCGCAGCCAGTCAGTCCACCCGTGCTGACCCTGAGCGAAGCGGAACGGGCTGCTGGGGTACATCGTTGGTCAGAGTTGTCGACCCCTCGTGTCGTGATTCACCCAGGTGGTGTTTCTGCGCGCCGGTGGAGCTTCCAGCATTACCATGAGCTGGCTGTGACTCTGACGGAGAGCGGGTATGGTGTGGTGCTGACCGGCAGTGATCAAGAGCGAGTGGAGTTCGGAGGAGGCACGCGTCCTAGTTCTGCGCTTCATCAGAGGGGAATAGTGGATCTTATGGGGAAGCTAACGCTCCGAGAACTCATGGCGGTGATCGCTAATGCTCACGTCGTCGTCTCGGGAGCGACGGGACCGGCTCACATGGCAGCAGCTCTGGGTGTCCCTACGGTCAGTTTGTTCGATCCTCGACGCAATAATCTGCCGGTGAGATGGAAACCGCTTGGGAAGGGAGTCGTGCTGCGGCCGGATGTGCCTACCTGTGACAAATGTATCGGGCAAGCCTGTTCCTATTGGGATTGCCTTGATCGAATGACCGTGTCCAAAGTGATGGCGGCTATTGCCCATACCATTAGGACTCCCCCTGTCCTTACCGTCTTTCATACATAATCAAGCTGATCCATCGGATCGAAAATCTAGGCATTCAGATTAGCTCTTGACTCCCGTATGTATATGTGTTCATATTCTGAACGTCTAGCCAAAGTTATCTAACTATATGAATCTTCAAGGCCAAAGAGACCTCCTTTTACTCACCGAAGTTGAGCGAGACGGTGCAGTTACGCAACGGTCCTTAGCCACGAAACTCGGAGTTGCTCTTGGCCTGACCAATCTGTATCTCAAGCGACTGGCCCGGAAAGGATATATCAAGATCACTACAATTCCCTCGCACCGGGTTCGGTACTTGTTGACTCCCCAGGGGTTTACCGAAAAGTCCCGGTTGACATACCTCTACATGGAGTACTCCTTGTCTCATTACCGGGATATGCGTGCGCGGCTCCGAGAAACCCTTTCCCGCGCAGCGACGAACGGAGTGAAACGAGTCATCATTTATGGAACAGGCGAGCTTGCGGAGATGGCTTATTTGTCGCTCCGCGAAATGCATATGATCTTGGTTGGGTTTGTGGATGATGGCCAACTCGAATCGTTTTTATCCTATCCGGTCTGGCCGTCGAAGGTGTTGGTTGAGTGGGAATTTGACGCGGTGCTGCTGGCAGATATTGAACAGACGGCACAACACCGTGCCATGCTGGGGCAACAACGCGTTCCTGACGAGAAAATTCTCGCGCTGGGACCATCGGTCTAAGGGCGCGAGAAATAAGAGCATTGTCTGTTTACTGTAAGTGAGAGGGCGAAGCTGTGTCCGGAGACAGTGTGTACGGAAAAAACGAAACCAGCATACCAACTGGCCTTCGCTGGTACGCCCTGCGTACCAAGTCACGTCACGAAAAATTGGTGCGGGACCAGCTCGACAAGCGGGGGATCGAACCGCTGCTCCCAACGGTGAAGCGATTGAGCCAATGGAAGGACAGGAAGAAGGAAATCGAAGTCCCGCTGTTTTCCGGGTACTGTTTCGTGCGGTTTTCACAACGAGAAAGGATGCCAGTGCAAAAAACCGCTGGTGTGGTCGAAATCGTCGGCAGCGGAAGCCGACCCGAGCCGATCCCGGAGCAAGAAATCGACGCGCTACGCCGTCTCATGACGAGCGTCCTTCCGTATGATCCGCATCCCTACCTCCATGAAGGGATGAAGGTGGAAGTTGTTCGTGGTCCCTTGCAGGGGGTTCATGGAATTCTCTTACGGAAGGAAAAGCGACATCGACTCGTGATCGGAGTTCGAGTCATCCAGCAGGCGGCGGTAGTAGAAATTGATGTGAATGACGTTGTGCCGGCGTGAGAAGCTTGTCGTTCAACCAGGCCGTTTCTACCCCATGTAAGTCGGCAGTCAGCACCGATGTCTGTTGCAATATGCTGATTCGCTTGCCCGAATTATGAAGAACTCCAAGATTTGCTCCATGTATGGGAACAGGGTCGTGGATGGGATGCGTGTACGCGTGGGAGTCGGAGTGGTTGTGCGAGGTCCAGGAGAAGCCATCCTGTTGGAAAAGCGTCGTGACTGTGGATGGTGGGGATTGCCTGGAGGAAAGGTAGAGCCCGGAGAGTCGCTCGTTGACGCGGCAGTGCGAGAGGTGTTGGAGGAGACGGGCCTCACCGTAGAGGTGACGCATCTGATCGGCGTGTATTCAGACCCTGACGGCCGTATCGTGACCTATCCAGATAATGGAGATGTGGTTCAGTTGATCGACGTCGTCGTTGGAGCGCGGGTGGTGTCCGGACACATCGTATGCAGTCACGAGAGTGAAGAAGTACGGTTTTTCTCTCCGTCTCAATTACCGGAACGCATTGTGCCGCCGGCGCGGCAACCAGTCGCCGACGCATTCGAAGGCCGATGCGGAGTCCTGCAATAAGATAGGCTTACCATGACACCGTTCCGTGACATCATCATTCTTGGTCTTGGACGAGGTCTTCAAGTCCTCGCAGGGCTTATCACCATCAAGACCGCGACAACGGTGTTGTCACCCGGTGAAGTCGGGAGCATGAACCAGCTGATGAGCCTCGCAATCTTAGGGACCTCCGCCTTGTTGATACCTATAGCGACATATATCGGTCGTGGATGTCTGGAGTGGATAGATGCTGGAGTGCTAAGTCGAAGGCTGGGCTCATATCTTTGTATTGTCCTGGCTGTCGCGCCCCTTCTTGGTTTGATTGCGTGGGTTATCCAGAGCCGGTGGATATTAGTCGTGGGTGTTGGGGCGGCTTGGGTTGGAGGGTTGGTAACACTTTATACTGTGGGCTTTTCTCTCCATACAATGGGGATTTCCGGATTGATTCTGATAGGCCGGAAGTTTCTATACATACTGTTCGGGAACGTCGCTGCATGGGGAGGTCTCCTCTTAGCAATATGGTGGTTGAAACCGGAAGCAAGTCCGGAGATATGGTTGCTTGGAATCTTTTGCGGATTTCTACTTTCTTCGTTCTCCTATGTGCTTTTAGACCGATATGCCAAAGGACCTGCTCCGGTGCGTGCATCTGATATGCCCGATATGCTTCCCTTCGATTGGCAGGCCGTATTCATGTTTGTATGGCCGCAAGCTATGGTATTTGTACTTTGGTGGGTTCAGTCGCAGAGTTATCGGTTTATTCTTCCCCATGTTGCCGAAATTGCTACCGTTGGGTTGTTTGCGGCCGGCTATATGATCTGCTCGGTTTCCATGCAGACGTTTGAAACCTTGTTCAACGAACTTTACATCCCGACCTTGTACCGAGCGCTCAAAGGACAGGATAGGGAGGGCATGGCGCAGGCCTGGAATGCTTATGCGGCAGCTTACATTCCCGCCGTCATTCTGTTTGGCGCGTTCTTAATCGGGAACGCAGCATTTATGGTGAAACTACTCCTGGGCGAACAGTTTCAAGCGATTGCGTCGATTCTCGTATGGCCGGCATTGACTGAGACCTTTCGAGCCATCTCATCAACACTGCACCATCTCGGGTTGGCGAAGGTCGATATGACGGTCAATGTCTTGCCTGTCGTGCTTGGCGCGCTCGTCGCGCCCACGCTTGTATACCTTCTGGCTTCTTACGAGCCCCTGTTAGGGACGGCGTTGGCGCTTTTCGCAGCTGCGGCGATTGCATTTGCTGTAGTTATTCCTGTCAGTCGACGCGCTTTGCCTGTCGTGTGGCCCGTTAGGCGAATCATCTATGCGACGGCATTAGCCGTTCCATTGGGCCTCTTGGGACGTGCGATGGGTGTCGAACTAGGCGAGTTATCTGAAAGCAAGGCCATGGTTGCATTGGTAAGCTCAGGCCTCTTCATGGCGTTTCTACAGTATGTCATGGCGAAGGAATGGATCCAGCAGTTGAGACCCGTAGCGGAAGTCCACGTCTGTAAAGGCAGGGACTGAGGTTGAGTATTGTCCGCAAGGTGTCGAACAAGAAAGACATGGTGAATAGACGATGAGAAGCGTAGGAGCGGATAATCTATGGGGCAAATTCGTGAACCTCGGCTTTCTCGGGGTAATCAGGGTGATATGTCAACAACTCATAGGCCCGTCCTACTCCGGGTCGTTTTTTCTTCGGTTGGCGGATGCCATTTCTCGGACCCGCATTCCGGAGAAACTGATTAAACTCTGTCCAATTGCAACCAATCAGGCATGGTCTAAGCGTGTGGCAGCAATGGACATTTTGGCAAAGCAGAGTCTAGATCAGGATTTTACCGCCCTCGAAATTGGAACGTGGTTTGGAGAGGGTTCTACCAAGATTTGGGGTAAATATCTTAAGCCTGGCGCACGGTTATTTTTATGTGACTCATGGACGAAATATGCGTCTGAGGTTGATATCAAAAAAACGCCGACCTATTCCTCAATGGATAAGTTGCATCACATCGCCATTAATTCTGTGCTGAAAAAAGTGTATGAGCTTGAAGAGAGAACTGGCGGAGAAGTGATTGTAATACGAGGAAAGTCGGCACACGTGATGGCTTCTCTTAAGCCGGAGACGTTTGATTTTGTTTATGTCGATGGGTCGCATTACTATTGGGATGTTTTCCGAGATATTGAGTTGGCCAAAATGCTTATCAAGGATGGTGGATGCCTCTGCGGAGATGATCTAGAGGCTGACCCCTGTGCTGAGATCGAGACTATAGCACGCGAGCATTTGGATCACGATTTTATAACGGTAAGAATGTCTGATGGTCGGGAGATCAGTTTTCACCCCGGCGTGGCACTGGCCGTGTCTCAACAGATAGGCGCGGTCAATCGCGAGCAAGGATTTTGGTGGGTATGGCGGCAAGGCAATTCCTGGGTTTGTCAGCGGCCTCTTTCCCAGGAACAACCGTGTTCATTTCAGCCTCACACGACTGCACCGGCTGAGTGTGTATCTGATGGTCGATTGTAATTTGCACGATGTCGAGAAGCCGATCATCTCGGTGGTGACACCGTCGCTCAATCATGGGCGCTTTTTGAGGCAAACGATCGAGAGTGTAGCAGCGCAGACCTTCCGAAGCTTTGAGCACATTGTTGTCGATGGAGGATCGACAGATGGGAGTGTTGAGATTCTCAAGAAATTCCCCCATCTCCGGTGGGTATCTGAACGGGACGAACATGTCGTCGAGGCCTATGAAAAAGCCTTCGCAATGGCGAGAGGCCGATACATCATTCAGTGTTGCGTCTCGGATGGATTTCTTGATCCGAACTGGTTCAGAAAATGCGTTGAGGTTCTTGAAAAGGATGACGAGGTATCGCTGGTGTGGGGATTTGCTCAAGCCATGTCTGAGGAAGGGGATCTGCTGAATGTTTCTTTTCAGGATTTCTTTGCGGACCCGCCTCCGCAGAAACAGGACGCTCTTGCCTTTTGGCTTGTGAGCGGGTTCTCCTTACCCGAAGGCAACTATTGCGTGAGGAGCGAGGTGATTCGAACGTGGTTCCCCGATATCCAGTCAAGTGGTTGGTTTCGAACATGCCCACATCTTGGTTTCATGTACAGATTTTTTACCCAAGGGTATAGCCCATATTTTATTCCAGTGGTCGCAAATTTCGGTCGCACGCATCACGATCAACGGAGTCAGCGTTTGAGCCATGTGGAGAAGCCGGGACAAATCGCCTATCTCAAGGCCGTGAAAGAGTATGGGAGGAGCATGCTCAGTGGACGCGCGATCCATCGCTTTCGTAACGGCAAGTCGCAGGTGGTCGGGACAATTCAGCCGCATGAGCTTCCCTCGCTGAGAAGGAAGATGTGGCGGCATCGGTTGCTCCGTTCCCGTCTGCTCCGAATCGATCCCTATACTCTGGCAGTAAAGCTCAGCGCACGAATGTTCAGTTGAAGCGGGCCATGGCGACTTTTCAGCTCATGGACTTTTTGTAATTGCAGTTATGTAGTAGGCCTGTCATGATGAGCAGGCCATTCTCGTGAAAAATATCCCACTACAAATCGAGGAGAGGTAGAGAGAGTGATGGCCGCATCACGCATGCCTTCCAAAAGGCTGGATGTGCTTTTTGTCAACGCCGATTCGTCGTTGCAGGCCTATCAAGGGTTGGCGAAGACCTATTCCGCCATTGAGCCCCCTACATGGGCGCTGTTGCTCGCACAGTCATGTCGAGCGAAGGATTTCGGCGTGGCGATCCTGGATTGCGATGCGGAGAAGTTATCGTTGTCCGAAGCCGTGAGTCGGATTCAGAGCGCGAATCCTCGACTGGTCGTGTTCGTGGTGTACGGACAGAATCCCAACTCCGGGACGACGGGAATGATCGGAGCCAGCGCGCTTGCGAAAGAACTGAAGCAGCATTATCCGGAGTGCCCGATTTGTTTCGTCGGCTCCCATACGAGCGCTCTGCCGCTCGATGTTTTGGGGCTTCCGTTTGTGGATTTCGTGCTCCTCAATGAAGGTGTGTATGCGTTGCACAATCTTCTGCGGACCGACCTGCGTTCAGGGCTGGAGGCGGTGAAGGGTATTGGATACAAAGTGGATAATTCCAAGGACAAGCGTCGACCGGTCTTGAACGAGCCGCAATCAGTGGTACCGCAAGATCGAATGGACATCGATATGCCGGGCTACGCGTGGGATCTCCTGCCATACCGGTCACGTCCGCTGGATTTGTATCGAGCGCATTTTTGGCATGCTGAGTTTGATCATGAGAAGCGCACACCCTTCGCGGCGATCTACACCTCTCTGGGGTGCACATTTGCCTGCGATTTCTGCATGATCAACATCGTGAATCGCGTGGATAATGAAAGCGGGATCGATGCTTCCCATTCACGTGGAATGCGGTTCTGGAGCGCGAAGTTGATCGCAGGCGAGCTTGAAAAGCTTACGAAGATGGGGGTGGAGACCATCCGCATCAGCGATGAAATGTTTTTCTTAAATCGTAAATACTACGAGCCCCTCTTGGGAGACATCATCGAACGTGACCTGCGGTTGCGGATGTGGGCCTACGCCAGAGTCGATACGGTACGCCATGAGTATATTGACTTGTTCCGGCGAGCCGGCATCAACTGGCTGGCGCTCGGGATTGAAGCCGGCAACCAAACGGTGCGGCAAGAGGTCTCAAAGGGGTCGTTTCAAGAAGTCAACATTCGAGCCGTCTGTGACAAGGTGCGGGCTGCCGGAATGAACATCATCAGCAACTACATTTTTGGATTTCCTGACGATACGCTGGAGACAATGGGGGAAACATTGGATTTAGCGCTTGAACTGAATACCGAAATGGCAAATATGTATCCCTGTCAAGCCTTGCCGGGAAGTCCGATGCACCACATGGCCAAACAACAAGGATGGAAGCTACCGGACAGCTATAGCGGATACGCCTTCCTGTCGTATGAGAGCCAGCCTCTTCCCACGAAGCATGTGACGGCGGCAGAGGTGCTGAGGTTTCGGGATGAAGCATGGCAAACGTACTTTTCGAATCCTGCATACCTGAAGTTGGTTGAAACGAAGTTCGGGGAGAAAGAACGAGTGAACGTCGAAGCCATGGCCAAAGTGCGGTTGCGGCGGAAACTGCTCGGTGATTGATTCGATTCCCATGCTTATGAGTGTGGAGCAAACGCGGAATCTTTCGGCATGATCATTACACGAACACCGTTCCGCATTTCATTTTTCGGCGGCGGCACCGACTATCCGGCTTGGTATCAGGAGCATGGAGGGGTGGTGCTGGCGACCTCGATCGATAAATACTGCCATATCAGCTGTCGATACCTTCCGCCTTTCTTCGAGCACAAGCACCGTATCGTCTATTCGATCATCGAAAATGTGCGCCGCGTCGAAGAGATCAAGCACCCTGCCGTCCGTGCCATTCTTGCATGGGCCGGGTGCGATGATCAGGGACTCGAAATTCATCATGACGGCGACTTGCCTGCGCGATCAGGTCTGGGATCCAGTTCGTCCTTCACGGTCGGATTGATCCATGCCATCGCCGCTTTGCGGGGGAAGTATGTTTCCAAAGACGAATTGGCGACTCAAGCCATCCATATGGAACAGCAGATCATCAAGGAAAATGTCGGCTCGCAAGATCAGATCTCGGCCGCATTCGGTGGGTTCAATCGAATCGACTTCAAGCGGAACGATACCTTCCAAGTATCACCCATCATCCTGACCAAAGATCGGTTGCATGAGTTTCAGTCGCATTTGATGTTGTGTTTCACGGGATTTTCGAGAATTGCGTCCGAGGTCGCCAAGTCCAAGATCGCGAACTTTAAGAGCCGGGAAACCGAGTTGAGGCGCATGAAGGAGATGGTGGATGAAGCCATCCAGATCCTCCAGAATACGAAGACGCCGATCGAGGAAGTGGGCCGATTGCTCCACCAAAGCTGGCTCTGTAAGCGAAGCCTTTCGGGCCAGGTTTCGACGCCGGAGATCGACCATCTGTACGAGCAAGCCATGAAGGTCGGCGCTCTGGGAGGGAAGCTCCTCGGCGCCGGCGGAGGGGGATTTCTGCTGTTGTTCGTGAAGCCCGAACTGCAATCGAAAGTGCACGAACGGCTGAAGCATCTGATCCATGTGCCATTTAGGTTTGAAAACACAGGTAGTCGAGTCGTGCTGTATCAGCCGCATGGACTCTCCTGAACGTGATGCTGAAGCATGATGCCTCCATATATGTTGCAGGCCATGCCGGCCTTATCGGCTCCGCGATCGTTCGACGATTGGAGCGGGATGGATATCGCACTCTGATCACCAGACGGCGCAGCGAATTAGATCTGCAGGATGCCGGACAGGTCTCTGAGTTTTTCGAGAAGGTCCATCCGGAGTATGTGATTCTGGCTGCCGGGCGAGTCGGGGGAATCGTGGAAAATCAGACATTCCCCGCTGATTTTATGGATGAGAATATGGCCATTCAGCTCAATGTGCTGAAGGCGGCACGTAAGGTTGGTGTGCACAGACTGATTCTATTCGGCTCTTCCTGCATGTACCCCAGGGAATGTCCTCAGCCGATGGCGGAAGATGCGCTCTTGTCGGGCAAGCCTGAACCGACGAGCTTGCCCTATGCGATTTCCAAGCTCGCAGGAACATATCTGTGTCTCGCGTATAACAAACAAGACCACGATACCCGTTTCATTCCAGTGATTCCGAATAGCGTCTATGGACCGCACGACAATTTTGACCCGAAATCGGCCCATGTCTTGTCCGCTCTTTTGGCGCGTTTTCATCAGGCCAAGGTGAGTGGCGCCGAATCAGTTGTCTTGTGGGGAAGTGGCTCGCCGAGGCGGGAGTTCATCCATGCAGATGATATCGCTGCTGCCTGTGTGCATCTCTTAAGGCAAGACGATCTGGCTGTCGAGCTTCCCGTCAACATCGGAGTGGGCGAGGATGTGTCAATTAAGAAACTGGCTGAATTGATCGCCGGAGTTGTCGGATACCGAGGGGATTTGCAATGGGACCTGACTAAGCCGGACGGTGCTCCTCGGAAACTGCTTGATAGTGCTCGGATCCAGTCGCTCGGATGGAAGCCGAGAGTCGCGCTTGCCGAAGGAGTTGCCGCCACCTATCGATGGTATGTGGACCATGTCGGCAGAGAGACCCCACAGGTGTGTGAAGCCCGAGGATAGCCGACTGAACGTTCGTGCAATGGTGTGTAGCATGCAAAGGATGGGAAGATGACGAAAGAAGAGCTGATTGCCTTTGAAGAAGACATTGCGGCATTGTTCAACGCCGGAAAGATTCGCGCGCCCATTCATCTGTATTATGGAAATGAAGAGGCGATCATCCGAGTGTTTCGCAACATTCGCGCTCAGGACTGGGTGTTCTGCTCGTGGCGATCCCATTATCAGTGCTTGCTCAAAGGGGTGCCCAAAGATCGTGTTCGAGATGAGATCGTGGCCGGACGATCGATCTCGCTCTGTTTTCCCGAGCAGCGTGTGTTCTCCTCGGCCATCGTCGGTGGTGTATTGCCGATCGCCGTCGGTGCGGCGATGTCGATCCAACGGCGTGAGGAGGATGCGAAAGTCTACTGTTTCATGGGCGACATGACGGCGGAGACGGGGGTCGCGCACGAGGCGATCAAGTACAGCCGAAATCACCGCCTACCGATCCACTTCATCGTCGAAGACAATGCAAAGTCCGTCTGCACCGATACTCGAGAGGCCTGGAATCAGCCTCGTCTGAGTTTTGAAGGCGCAGCCGATGAGTATATCAGTTACTACCGCTACGAAACGAAGTATCCGCATGCCGGCGCCGGCGTGCGGGTCCAGTTCTAAGGTGAGACATGAAATATTTTGATGAGCTGAAGCGGTCCATGAATTTCCTGGCACAAGACCCGCGGACGGTCTTTCTCGGACAAGCGGTGTCCGTTGCCGGCACGGCGATGAGCAACACGCTCAAGGAGGTGCCGTCGGATCGTTTGATCGAGCTTCCGGTCGCGGAAGAAATGCAGATGGGCATGACGACCGGCTTTGCCCTGACCGGACTCATTCCCGTGAGCATTTTCCCGCGATGGAATTTTTTGCTCTTGGCGCTCAATCAATTGGTCAACCACTTGGATAAAATTCGGGTGATGTCCAACGGTGGGTACAAGACCAAGGCTATTATCCGAACGGGGATCGGCTCTCAGCGTCCGCTCCATCCGCAGCATCAGCATGTGGGCGACTTTACTGAGGCGATCCGCATGATGTGCAGCACGATTGAAGTCATTCGGTTGGAAGAACCGAAAGACGTGTTCCCCGCCTATGAGTGGGCGCTGCTGCGTGACGATGGACGCAGTACCATCGTGGTCGAGTACGGAGACTATTACAACGAAAAATAGTGGCCTCTGACTGTGGGTAAGCAAGTATCGGATGCTCCAATGGAGCGCGAATAGGTGCCTATGAAATATCCGTTAATGCGCAACAATATCCTCCGTGAAGATTTGGATGCGGTGATCGAGCATCTCAAACAGGAAGATCCGATTCTGACGCACGGTCCGAATGTGCGAGCCTTTGAGGCCGAATGGTCTGCCTGGTTGGGAGTGAAGCACAGTGTCTTCGTCAATTCCGGAGCATCGGCGAATCTCTTGACGATGGCTATCCTGAAAATCCGCTACCCCGAAGGCGGTGAGGTGATCGTTCCTCCGTTGGCCTGGGTGTCCGATATCGCGTCGGTGCTGCAGAATGGATTCAAGCCGGTCTTCGTAGACATTGATCCTCGGACCCTGGGAATGGATCCTGCCAAAATTTGTGCCGCTATCACGGAACGGACCCGTGCGGTATTCCTGACGCACGTGCAAGGTTTCGATGGACTGGAGGACCGACTGTTGACCGAATTGCAGCAGCGACGTGTTCCACTGATTGAGGACGTGTGTGAGTCTCATGGGGCCACGCATAATGGCCGGAAGTTGGGAAGTTTTGGGTGGATATCGAATTTCTCGTTCTACTATGCGCACCATATGAGCACAATTGAGGGAGGAATGGTCTGCACGAATGATCAGGATGTCTATCAGCAGGTTCGCATGTTGCGGTCTCATGGCATGGTTCGAGAGGCCAACGATCCGGCGGTCCTTGCGGCCTACCGATCAACGAACCCGGAATTGAATCCTGATTTTATCTTTGCTTTCCCTGCCTATAACACACGAAATACGGAGATCGGCGGCATCCTCGGCCGGAGCCAACTGAAGCGTCTGGATCGTAACGTGAAACGACGAACGGACAATCTGATGCGATTTCTGAAGCAGATCGATTCTACAAGGTATCGCACCGACTTCAAGGTCGAGGGATCGAGTAATTACGCATTTAATCTCATTCTGAAACGTCCGGATAACGTGTTGGTCGAGCGTCTCATGAAGGTCATGCGTGTGTCTGAAATCGAGTTTCGACGAGGGAGTGCGGGCGGCGGCAATCAGATTCGCCAGCCGTACCTGAAAGGGGTCGTCCCTAAGGACTACCACCTGCTCTTTTCGGAAACCGAACATGTCCACTTCTACGGTTTCTACATCGGCAACTATCCGGACCTGCGCGATGAGGAAATTGATGAATTGTGCAAGGTTCTAAACTCCGCGTGAAAGTATCATGCCTTCGGCCGTGATTCTTGCCGGCGGACTCGGGACCAGGTTACGCAGCGCCGTGCCCGATCTTCCGAAGCCCATGGCTCCAATCAGCGGCCGCCCCTTTCTTGAATACCAGCTCAATTATTGGATCAGTCAGGGGGTGAGTCGATTTGTGTTGTCTGTCGGTTACCGACATGAGGCCATTGTGCAGCATTTTGGGCTTCGCTACAAAGGGGCGGAGATCGAGTATGCCGTTGAGGAGCGCCCATTGGGGACCGGAGGTGGGTTTCTGGCAGCCGCGGAGAAAGTCGGTCGTCGAGAGCCGTTTTTGCTCCTGAATGGAGATACCTACTTCGGCGTGGACTGGAACATATTAAATGACTATGCCCTGAAACAGGATGCCGATTGGTGCTTGTCCTTGTTCAGGACAAGTGAGAAGGGAAGGTACATGGGCATCGAGGTGTCGCCTCAGGGAAGGATCAAGTCGCTGAAATCCGGCATTGAGCAGGGCTCCCGCCTTGCAAATGGCGGAGTCTATTGGGTGCATCCACGAGTACTGTCCGAGGCTCCAAGTTTGGGTGAAAAGATGTCTTTGGAAGACGACCTGTTCCCTAACGCCTTCGCAGCCGGCCGGCGGTTATTTGGAATCGAATTCACCGGGACGTTTATCGATATCGGAGTGCCCAATGACTATTATCGGGCTCCCACCTTGTTGGCAGGCTAGACCCATGGGACTGTTCAATCAGCAGAAAAGGACACCTCTATGAGTTTCAATATCCTCGTTACCGGCGGTGCCGGCTATCTTGGCTCTACCATGGTTCCGGATCTTCTTCAGTTGGGCCACAGGGTTACGGTGCTGGATAGCTTTATGTATAAGCAGGCTAGCCTCAACCATGTGTGCCATCACCCCAACTTTTCGGTTCTGAAAGGCGATATCCGCATTGAAAGCGTGATGGCTCCGTTGATCAAGAAGGCCGATATAGTGATCCCGTTGGCCGCGCTGGTGGGAGCGCCGATGTGCAGCCAGGACCCGGTGGGTGCGACAACCGTCAACCATGACGCCATTATTCTTATGTTGAAGCTGCTTTCGAAGCAGCAAATGGTCTTGATGCCGACCACGAACAGCGCTTATGGGACCGGGGATAAGAATAACTTTTGCACTGAAGAGTCGCCGCTCAATCCGATTTCAATCTATGCAAAAGAAAAAGTGGCCATTGAGAAGGAGCTCATGCAGCGAGAAAAGGCGATCAGTTTTCGCCTGGCCACGGTGTTCGGGATGTCTCCGCGCATGCGGATCGACTTGCTGGTCAACGATTTTACCTACCGAGCCGTCTACGATCGATTCGTGGTCTTGTTTGAAGGTTCCTTCAAGCGTAATTACGTACATGTGCGCGATGTCTCGCGCGTGTTCCAGCATGGCATTGCCAATTTCGACAAGATGAAAGGCCAGATCTACAACGTCGGTCTGTCCGATGCCAATGTGTCGAAACGAGAACTCTGCGAACATATCCAGAAACAGATTTCAGACTTCGTGTTTCTCGATGCGCCGGTCGGAAAAGACCCCGATCAGCGTAACTATATCGTCTCCAATGCCAAGATCGAAGCCACAGGGTTCAAGCCGATGTATTCGCTCGATGCGGGAATCAACGACCTGATCAAGGGATACACGATGATCAAAAACACGTGCTATGGGAACGTTTAAAGGACGCATGCGTATCACGGATAACCGAAGAAGTATGCCGAGCCTTCTGGTCAATAGAATCCGAATTCCTTCTTCATCAGGCGGAAAGTGATACCGATTCTTCAGCTGTTTCGCAACCTCCATCGTCATCAACCCATGATTCTTGCTCTGGCGGTTCGAGAGTTACAGAGCCGGTACGTGGGTACTTTAGGCGGAATTCTATGGACGTTCGCGCATCCGCTCGCGGTGATCGCGGTCTTCTATTTTGTGTTCGCAGTCGGTTTCAGGTCGCAGGGGCCGGATCGGGCCCCGTTCCTGCTGTGGTTTGTGTGCGGATTAGTGCCGTGGTTCTTTTTTAACGAAACGCTGTTGGCTGCGACCGACTCGATCACCCGCCATGCTCATTTGATCAAGAAGACCGTCTTCCCATCTGAGATCCTTCCCGTGGTCAATATTACGGCTGGGCTAGTCCCCCATTCGATTTTCCTGCTTCTTGTGACCGGCTTACTGGCCTGGTACCAGGTGCCGTTCGCGGCCGGCCGATTGCTGGTCGTCTATTTCCTCCTCTGCACCTGTGTCTTGCTCGTCGGGCTCGGTTGGTTACTCTCCGCCATACAGGTGTTCTATCGCGATATCTCACATGCGCTGTCCATCGTGCTGAATTTGTGTTTCTGGTCCACACCCATCGTCTGGTCATCGGACATGATACCCGAAGGGTATCGTGGGCTGTTGTTCTTCAATCCGATGTATTACATCATCGAAGGATATCGAGGCCTCTTGGTGTTCAATGAGATCGTGCGGCCGAGCGCGGCACATACGGCCTATTTTTGGTGTGTCGTGACAGCGACGTTTCTGGCCGGTGCCTATGTGTTCGGTCGACTGAAACCAGAATTTGCCGACGTGATGTAACCCTCATGCGGCCTCCTCCAGTTATTGTTGTTCAAAATGTCTCCAAGAAGTTCAGGCTCTTCGCCTCTCCGAAGGAGCGTCTCCTGGAAGCACTACACCCATTCCGGAAACAGTATCACCGTGAGTTTTGGGCGTTGCGCGATATTTCGTTTGAGGTTGAACGGGGGGAAATTGTCGGCATTCTGGGGAGAAACGGTTCGGGGAAATCCACGCTATTACAGGTCATTTGCACGGTGATGCAGGCGACGAATGGCGAGGTCCGAGTCAATGGGCGCATTGCCGCCTTGCTTGAACTGGGGGCCGGGTTCAATCCGGAATTTACCGGACGGGACAATGTCATCCTGAACGGCGCGATCATGGGGTTTTCTCGGAAAGAGATGTTGCGACGGTTGCCCGAGATCGAAGCGTTCGCCGATATCGGAGAGTTCTTCGATCAACCGGTCAAGACATATTCATCGGGCATGTTTGTGCGAGTCGCATTTGCGGCTGCGATTCACGTCGATCCGGATATCCTGGTGGTCGATGAAGCCCTCGCCGTCGGCGACGCAAAATTTCAACGCAAATGCCTGCTGCAAATCGAGAAAATTCGCGCAAGTGGTGCGGCAATCCTATTCGTCTCACATAGTCTTGAGACCATTACGAGTCTTTGCAGCCGGGCGATCATCCTGGAAAACGGGGCGCTCGTTTCCGATGGCGAACCGAAAGTGGTTGCCGAAAAATACCTGACCCTTCTCTTTTCTGAGTCGAAAGTCGAGGCAACGGGTGAGCCTTTGCAAGAGGAACTTTCTTCTGTGTCAAGCGTTCAGCATACCAAGGCGTTGCAACAAACTGGCAGCTCAGTTTTTGTGGACGACTCCATTTGGACTGCCGGCCCGATCTCACAGCGGTTTGGGTACAATCGCCACGAGATCCGTACAACGAATAGCGGAGCAGCCATCCTTGACTATGTAATGATAGGGAACGGCCGTACTGATCTTTCCAGTATTTCTTCCGGAACTATGCTGACGATCTTCGTGAAGGTTCAGTTTACGGAGGATGTGACACAGCCCATTGTCGGTTTCGAATTAAAAACGGACAAGGGTGTGACGATCACAGGAAGCAACACATACCTCTCCCTCGCACCGATGCAGCCTGCTGGTAACGGAGATGTGAGAGTCTATCAGATTGAATTCAATGTGTTGCTGAATGAGGGAGACTATTTTGTCGATCTGGGAGTAGCTAAATATGACGGATCGCCCGGCGGATATATTCTGGATGTCCGTCGCTCCATTATTCACTTAATGGTCACACGTATGGCGGAGAAGAAGTTTGATGGAATCGTGGATATCGGATTTAGGTTTGCAGAAGTTGGTGGCTGAGTCTCGCATCGCGATTATGCCTCAGTATTCCCTGCAGTTCGCGAGGGAGCACAATAAACCGTATTTTGGCCGACAACTTTCTGCTTTTCAAAGTCCGCCGGTTCGTTATGCCTTGCTAGCAGATCTGACTCGATCTGTGCTTCGAGAGAGAGCCAAGGTCAGAATCTTGGAAGTAGGCTCTTGGGCAGGCGCCTCGGTAATAACTTTTGGAACAGTTATTCAAGAGATTGGCATTTCTGATAGCGAGATAATCTGTGTTGATCAATGGGAGAAAAACTTTGTACCGGAGGATAGTTCGCTTCATTGCAAGGGTATGAATGCAGCAATTGCGAATGGACAGATTCAAAAGCTATTTCATCATAATGTTAACGTGTGCGGTCTGCTAGATATGGTGGAGGTCAAGAAGGCCAGCTCCAGAGAGGTGCTCCCAGAACTTGAAAGCGCGGCCTTTGATCTTGTGTATATAGATGGATCGCATAAGAAAGACGACGTACTGTACGATCTGCAGCAGGCGAAGCGACTCGTTCGTAATGGAGGAATGATTTGCGGGGATGACCTCGAGTTGATAAAGGACCAGATTGACCCAGATGCGCACAATGTGGCGCTGGAGAAAAATACGGACTTCGTCGTTGATCCGCGAACAGGCGTCAGCTATCACCCGGGTGTCACAGAAGCAATAGCGGGGACGTTTGAAAATGTCTGGCAGGAATATGGATTGTGGTGGGTGGAACGCTCCGGTGGGCAATGGAGCGCTCCTAGTTTTCAAGCGAGCAATCTAGAAATCCCGATCCACTTGCAGCATGCTGTCGAAATTCCATATGGTGTCTTTAATGGGTACGAAGTGTTTCAGCTGGGCGAAGGATTTGTAGCGTATCCGATGGCTAACCAGCACTGGTTCCAGAATCGAATCTCAAGCAGCTCGATGGAGGAATTGGTGTTGTTAGTGGATGCGATCGACCGCATAGATGAAACCAGCGCACCTCGACTCATGGAGTCGAGAGGTGGTTTCAATATCGTAAGCTACAAAGGAAAGAGATGGGTCGTAGCCCAATCGGTGGGGAGCGTGGATTTTCGTGACCAGGGACAACTGCGGCGTCTAGCCGCTGCAGGCCGCCTTCTTGAGGCGGAGACCATGGAGGAAGCGAGGGCGGCGGTAGATCGAATGCGCAACGCCGGAGCCACATCATGATTGTCATCTGGGAAATTCAGTTTTTGGGCAGGGATGAAATTTGAAACAGCCCCGGAATTCTTCGCCCAGTACATTGGACGGCTTCTGCGACAAAGGAAATAACAAAATAATGCCGCAACATTTGAACGTTGCAGTTCCTTGGAGCCTGAGTCATTACATCCCGTTACATGGCTTTAACCCCGTCTATCGCGCTTTGTTTGACCATGCTCACGAGGATGTCGTCTTGCATGCATGGGATAACGTGAAGCTCCATCGTCGATTCCACTCCGATGCCGCCGTACGCAAGAAAATTCTACGTAGGGTGAAAGATGAGGAACTTCGCGCTGATCGATTCCAGGAAGAGTCTTTTGCTGGATCGTATCAGGAGTTCTTTCGGCTGCCGAACAAGGTTATGACGGCGGAGTTAGCGGGGGAGATAGAATTTCACCATACCGTGCCGTTTCCTTCGCTTCAGCGGCCGTTTGTGTTTCACTGCGAGTCTTTCGGTTCTCTCTTGTCGTCGTTCGTCCAGGATGGAATCGGCCCCATTGAACAGTGCAATGAAATGAGGGCTCATTTCTGGAACATGCTGGCAAACCCATTGTGCCTAGGTATTTTCTCTCATGTCGATGAGACTCTTGAAGCCCTGCATCGATTCTTTTCTGATCCAACCATTGATTGCAAGCTGTTTCGCTCAAGAATCGGGTTGAGCGAAAACGTCGTTCAAGGTTTGGCCCCTAAGAAAAGGGTTGTTCTGTCAAGACCCAGGTTCTTGTTTTTGAACTCCTGTCGTCGGAGTCCAGACGATTTCTTTCACCAAGGCGGGCATCTCGTGTTGCGTTTTTGGAAAGAATATTTGGCGAGGGGCCAAGCTGGCCTTCTCATTATGTCTTGCCGGAAGCCCGGCGACGAGGATTTGTCTGATTATGGTGTGGATATTTCTCTTGTCCGGGCTCAGACAGGGCGCAGCATCATGTGGGGGCACGGTTGCCTCACCGATCAAGAAAAGACGGCGTTAGTGGCGGACGCGCAGGTGCTCCTATTGCCGAGTGCATCTCTGCAGTCGGTCCTGATCATGAAAGCGATGATGCTGGGGGCGATTCCGGTGGTCACGGATACCGTGGGTGCGTCCGTGTATATCACCGATGATCAGAATGGCATCGTGTTACAAGGTGTCCGGAAGTCTCTTGCCTATCAGGGCGCAGCCGTCGGTATCTGCATGGAACGCTATGTCAGGCAACCCGACCTTGAAGATTCCCTGGTCTCTCAACTGACGAGTCGCGTGTGTGCCTTGTTGAATAGACCGGATGCCTACCGGAACATGCGAACCCGCATGATAGCTCATGCGCAAGATCAGTTTTCCGGTCGGGCGTTTAGCGATCATTTCTGGAGTGCTGTGTCCGATCTGTATCACCGAGAGCAAGGGACTTCTTCAAGGTCCGGTGTCGCTTCCGCACAAGGTAAAGGCTCCTTACGCGATTGCACAATACAAGGCGATGGATGGGCTCGTGTGTTTGAAAGCTCGGCCCGGCCGACGCTACGAGTCAATACCGGCCTAGGTGTAGTCTGGGAATTGGGCGGTGCCATGATTCACGCCTATGGAAACCCCCGCATCGATTTGAATGATTGGTCTGTGCTGGCGCAGTATTATAGACCCGGCGCGCCGCGAATCACCTTTGCGAACGCTCTGGATGAATTGGCCGGGAAGTATCTTTACTCGGTTGAACACCAGGAGGGTATAAAATTCACGAGGCTTACGCTGATCGGATGGGTTGCCGGAGTGCTCAGGCCTTTTCCAAGACTGTACCGCTTCGCAGCGTGGGTTCTCTCCAGGCTGCGCAGCATATTCGGGACTCACTGGGCCGGACCCACGGGGGATCCGAATGTCGAATTAGTTCGCCATGGGGTAAATGGCTATAACATCATTCGACACGGCGTTCGGTATTACGCAATCCTCCAGAATGAAGGGGCCTTTGTCTCTGTGAAGGCTGAATCCGGCGGCTATTCGTCGTGCTTTTCGGGCTATTCAGTTGAAGAGGTAGAACGTGCACTCATGACAGCCCATGAGTCCGAATCAGGACGGGAAGATTCCTGCCCACAATCGTCGGACAGAATCTCGAACCCAGTAGGAAATTCCCGCTTGTAAGGGTGGGGAATCTCCATATTGTGAAAAGACAAGTTATGGGGATGCCTTCCATCCATCTCTGGGTCTACAACCATTCGTTTCATGGGATTGGAGACCAAGTGAGCTTTGCAGTGAGATCCTTCCAACAGCACGGATATTCAATTTCAGTAGGGCGACAACCCCGTCATTCGTCTCTGAATGTCGTCATTGAAGGTTTTTCTACGGAAAGAAGTAGAGATGTGTTGCTGGAGTTTTGTCGCGCATCACGAAAGCGAGTTGCAGTGATCATGACCGAGCATTTGGATTTCCAGCATGGCCAGATCTACTTCCACGGCGCCCCGCTCGGCAGTCAAAACGACTACATGCACCCCACAACGATTCTGGCGCGAACCAAGCACCTCATGGAGTGTATCCCCTATATCTGGTGTTTTTTTGTCTTAGGAGACCTGCCGGAATTGCGGAGCATATCGACTATGTTGCCGGACCTAGAGGTACGCGCGATCCCGTTTCCCAATCTGGGCGGTGAGACGGATCGAACGGTCGACATCTCCCCTAAGACCATCCACGATCTCGTATTTACCGGGGGCATGACGGAATATCGTGCCAAGCTAATCGCTTTGTTGGAGATGGAGGGACTGTCTGTCGCATGCACGCAAAGATTTGTATCGAGGAATCGCCGGAACGCGATCAATCGGTCTGGAAAAGTAGTCATAAATATTCCTCAGCGCGAGGGTTGGCAGTGGCTGTCTCTGATGCGGATCATTGCTGGACTTCAAACCGGCCGAGCCACGATCTCGCTAGGAACACACGATGTCTCTCACATAGCTTCCTGCTGTACCCAGTTGGATATTCAGTTCCATGACTGGGTGAGTAAGGTGAAGCAGTGCGTCGATGACTGGAAATCGCTCTACATGAGAGACCGTGTGAGCTATGCCGCTATGGCGCAGGAGTTTGAGCGGGAAAGACCGTTTCCTCACGATGTCTTCGAATATTGGAGTATCACCGATAGAGTTTGCTGTTAGTTAAGAAAGCGCTTACCTGCCTCCTGTCCGGGATATGAAGCTTTGATTCAAAGCTTGTCTGTCATGGATGATGCCGAGTGTCATTCGTTACGTATCTCGTGATGCCGTTGAAATTGAAATCCTCGCGCTAGGCCGAAACAACAACAGGTCCTGTAGTACAGTCGAGGTATGAGGCTATTTCAGAAATGTGTTTCTCTCCCGGCATCTTACAGAACGCTCCCCCAGCTTTGTGGCGGGATCATCATTTCGGTTTACCGCAAACCAGGTGGGAACGGCTTAAAGGGAGAAATTTTTGGATAACCGGCGCGGGCACTGGCTATGGAAGGTGCATTGCGTTGGCCCTTGCCGCTGCAGGTTCTCGAGTCTTTATTTCCGGAAGACGAATTGAGAAATTGCGCGGAACTGTGGATGAGGGCGCGGCTCTTGGCATCGATGTCAGCCGTTGTATCTCCGTCCCAGTGGATATTAGATCGGATGCGGACCTTGCTCGTGCGGTTGGAAGCATCCAGCACGTTACCACCAGTCTGTATGGGCTGGTGAACAGCGCTGCCCTTCCGCAACAGTCAGAGACAGTGTTTCCGCTCACCGGTCAAAGTGTGGCTGGCTGGACGAATCTCCTGACGACTAACGTGACGGGACCATGGTTGACCTGTAAGGCGGCCATGCCGCTTTTGGGTAATGGGGAGGGATTTCGTATTCTCTTCCTGTCTTCCTTCGCGGGATGGGCATCGACGCCGGGTTTCGGTCCATACAATATCAGTAAGTCGGCCGTAAACACGCTTGGGGCATCCCTTGCTGCTGAATGTGCCACGAGATATCCAAGTAAGGACATTCAGATCAACGTGTTGGTGCCCGGCGAAGCCCGCACGGAGATGAATCAGGGATCGACCGAAAGTCCTTACGCGGTGGTCAGCATGGTGCTTGTTCTTCTGTCACACCCGCCGGGTGGCCCCAACGGGTTTTTCTTCGATCGTGGTGGGCGCCACCTTGCATTTGCCTATACTCAGGAATATCCTCAGCCGCTTTTGCCTGTGCGCTAATGCTGTACCCCTTACACGTCGCGATTCCTTGAAGTTTCAGAACTCTATGTCACCTGCCCGAGATCGGGAAAAAGTGATTGGGGATTTCGGGCTGCTTCCAATAACGATGGTCGCTTTCATACCGCTGTTGTGAGACAACTTTTCCGCAACAGCGCGATCGTCCGGTGGGGTGCAGCGTTTCTTGGCCCCCACTTCCTTACCAGCCTCGGAGCATTGCCTCGCTATCTCGTGGAATGGAAAGTCTATAATAAGAGGGCCGCCACACAACAGATCTCTTTCCGAGATTCGTACCCATGTCTTGCTGATCGTGTCGTGGCTACACCGTTTGATCCGCACTATTTCTTCCAGGCTGCGTGGCTCGCGCGCCGATTGCATGAGAAGAGGCCTTCTATCCATGTCGATGTCGGGTCCAGCGCGATGATGATTAACGTTTTGAGTGCCAACGTGAAAACCGTGTTTGTCGACTATCGTCCTCTTCATGTGCGTCTCTCTAATCTCAGTTCCCTTGCCGGCAATATCGTGCGGCTACCTTTTCAAGACGGCAGTGTCACGTCATTGTCGTGCCTTCATGTTCTCGAACATGTAGGACTCGGTCGATATGGGGACCCCATCAATCCGGATGGGAGTCTTCTGGCTGCTGCGGAGCTACAGCGCGTATTGAGGCCCGGCGGTACGCTCTGCCTATCGGTACCGGTCGGACGCGAGCGGGTGTGTTTCAATGCGCATCGAGTGTTTTCGTCGAGCACTGTAAGGGATTACTTCCAGGAACTCCAGCTCAAAGCCTTTTCTCTTGTGGACGATGCCGGACGGTTCAACGAGGATGTTCCGCCGGAAACTGCCGTCAATCTCGAGTATGGATGCGGTCTTTTCGAATTTGTGAAGACACGTGAGTAGCGGTCTACAGGCCTGGCTGGCTCAGAGTGAACTGTTTGCCTATAACGTCGTGCGGCGCGATCGTTGGATTGCGCAACAGGCGTCGCTGGTGCCGAGTGGGACGAGAGTGCTAGATGTCGGTGCCGGCTCCTGCCCGTATCGTGCGTTGTTTGCACACTGCGACTACCGCACTCAAGACCTCGCACCATTGCGGGGTGACCAGCTTCGACATGGCGGCTATGGGGCACTCGACTTTGTGTCGGACGTGACGGCCATCCCGGTTCCTGACGGAAGCTTTGGGGTGGTGCTCTTTACGGAGGTGCTGGAGCATCATCCCGAACCCATCCGAGTGGTCTACGAATTGGCGAGGATTCTTCAGCCAGGCGGAACGCTCATTCTCACCGCGCCACTTGGATCCGGAATTCATCAAGAGCCCTACCATTACTACGGCGGCTATACACCTTGGTGGTACGAGCGCTTTCTGAAGGCTGCCGGATTTGAGGAAATCAACATTGACCCGAATGAAGGGTCGTTTCGATTTTTTGGGCAGGAATCATTGAGGTTCCTTCAAACCACCAGTCCGTTTGGTTCCAAACTCCCAGGAGGGATCCGACTGCTCTGGCTTCCGATGTGGATCGTGCTTTTTCCTCTCCTTGGTCTGGTCGTGCCGGTGTTATGCAAATGGCTGGACAGATTCGACCGTGAGCGTCGCTTTACGGTGGGTTACCATGTCACGGCACGGCGGGCTGGGTCGTCGTGATGTCATGAAAATCTTGTGCGTATTGGGAGAACATGCCTACGGTGATCCCGCACGTGGTGACGGTCCGGAGTACGTAAATTTTCTTCCTTCCTTCCGCCGGTTGGAGCATCACGTGAGTTTCTTCGAGTCGTTGTCCCGCAAACCCTACGGTGATTTTTCTTCTCTGAATCGATCGTTGTTGCAACGTGTCGAAGAGACCAGCCCGGATGTCGTTTTCTGCGTTCTGATGCAATATGAGGTTTGGATCGAGACCGTCCGAATCATCCGAAACAGTGGAGCCTGGGTTATCAATTGGTCGACTGATGATTCCTGGAAGTATCCGATGTTTTCCAAGCTAATCGGTTCGGAATTCGATCTCTTCGTGACGACCTACCCGCAGATGGTCGAACGCTACTATCAGGACGGTATCAATTCGGTCTGCCTATCTCAGTGGGCGGCCAATGCCGATGCCTTGATGTCCCCTCTGCCTGCTTCGACTTGCCGCTATCCCGTGAGCTTTGTCGGCGCGGCGTACGGGAATCGTCGAGCCATGATCGCCAGGCTTCGTCACGAAGGTATCGAGGTCGCTTGTTTCGGCCATGGATGGCCGGAAGGTCCGGTCGAGACCAAACGTATGGCGGAAATCTTTCGTGAATCGCGGATCAGCCTCAATTTCAGCGATGGAGCGCACGGTCGTTCCGATTCTGCAAGTCGACAGATCAAAGCGCGTATCTTCGAAGTACCGGGATATGGAGGCTGTCTCCTGACTGAGAAGGCCCCGAACCTCGATCGGTATTTCCACATCGGGGAAGAAGTTCTGACATTCGAAGGCGCCGACGAGATGGTCGAACAGGTCAAATCGCTGCTCTCTCGTCCTGAGCGAAGGGATGAGATTGCGCGACGCGGCTTTGACCGAGTGCGACGTGACCATACCTATGAGCGGCGCTTGGATGAGTTGCTGCGAGAGCTGACCCAACGTATCCCACGTCGGTGCACGCTGCCCGTGGACTGGGCAACGTTCCGAGCCGCTGAACAGAGCCACCACACGGGACTGGCCCTTCGGATGATCCGATCCCTGTTGGTGTTCGTTGCATCCTTGGTTTGGGGAAAAAGCCGTGGCCCGCGAGCCGCGCGTCGGATGGCTTTCGAGGTCTCATGGCGACTGCGCGGCACCTGGACTTACGGCGCCGCTGGCTGGCCCGGTCGGATGTTTTATAGGGAAAGTTGATTGAACGCACGGCCTCTGGTCACTGTTGCGATGTCGGCGTACAACGCGTCCGAGACAATTGACTTTGCGTTGCGGTCGATTCTGACCCAAACGTATCAAAACTGGGAATTGATTCTCGTCGACGATGGCTCGACTGACCGGACACGAGAGATCATATCCTGCATTCAGGATTCCAGAGTTCGCTTCATTCAAGAACCATCAGGGAATAGGGGCTTAGCTTCGCGGTTGAATCAATGTGTGCGTCTCGCCAGAGGACAGTATGTCGCCAGAATGGATGCCGACGATGTGGCGTATCCTCAACGTCTTGAACGGCAGGTTCAGTTCCTTGAAGAGCATCGCGATATTGATCTGCTGGGAACCGGCGCCGTGATTTTCAAGGGAGAAGGCAAGATCATCGGCTGCTACCCAACGGCAACCTCACACGAGGCCATTTGCCGAAGACCGTGGTGGGGCTTTCCGCTTGCCCACCCTACGTGGATGGGTAAACGGACCTGGCTCTTATCTCATCCCTATTCTGACGAAGATACTCGCTGCGAAGATCAAGCCCTTCTTCTTCAAAGTTTTTCTCACAGTCGCTTTGCGGCGTTGGAGGAGGTCCTCTTGGGCTACCGTGTGGCTGAAATCAAAGCTGGAAAATTGGGCCGTGGTCGGCTGAACTATTGCCGACGCTTAGTCGCAAGGGTCAATGATCTGTCCTCATTGAAGTGGGCGATGATGGGCTTTGGCGTGCATAGCGTCGCTCTTGCAAGAGACGTGGTCCTCCAGTTTGGTCGCACCGTTGGGAGCGGATCTCGCAGATCCTGGGGCTCTGCGGGCCATGCAGAGAGAGACCAGTGGCAATCGGTGTGGGCTGGGTTGGTCCGCGACCATACGGTCCTCACGCATGCCTGACCATTCAATTCGTTCGGTACACTGATGTGCGGCATTGCCGGAATGATGTCCTATCGGGGTTCTGACCTCAGCCGTATTGTTTCGGGAATGGTCGAGATGATTCGTTATCGGGGACCCGACAATTCAGGAGTGTGGTGTGATTCCAACTACGGGCTTGCCATTGGCCATGCCCGCCTGTCGATCCTGGATCTGTCTCCCGCCGGCCATCAACCCATGGAATCGGCTTCCGGTCGATATGTCATCGTATTCAACGGTGAAATCTACAATCATTTGGAACTCCGAGGGCAGCTCACGGATCTACCGTGGCGCGGACATTCGGACACTGAGACGCTGTTGGCGGCTTTTGAAAGCTGGGGTGTGGAAAAAACGCTTCAGGCCACCGTTGGGATGTTTGCTTTGGCTCTATGGGATCGCGTTGAGCGGCGCCTAGTCCTGGCTCGTGACCGGATCGGAGAGAAGCCGCTCTACTATGGGTGGTCCAACGGGACGTTTCTCTTTGCCTCGGAGCTGAAAGCGTTGGAAGTCTACCCAGACTGGCGTGGTGAAATCGATCGGGGGGGCCTGGCCTTGTTCATGCGCTATGCCTATGTGCCGTTACCGTACTCGATCTATACCGGGATTCGAAAGCTCTTACCCGGAACGTATGCGACGATTTCTCCCACCTGCGCAGTCGGCTACTGGCCGGAACCCACACCCTATTGGTCTGCGGCGACGGTTGCGAGAGAGGCCAGTCGATGCGATTGGACCGATAGCTTGGCTGCGGAAGAGCTGAACCGGTTATTGAGTGGCGCCGTCAAGGGACAAATGGTTGCCGATGTGCCTCTCGGCGCGCTTCTATCGGGCGGGATCGATTCTTCGACCGTAGTGGCACTCATGCAGGCACACTCATCTCGTCCGATCAAGACCTTCTCGATAGGTTTCCGTGAGAATGACTACAATGAAGCGCCTGGAGCGAAGGCCGTCGCCGAACACCTGGGAACCGACCATACCGAATTCTATGTGAGTCCGGCCGATGCCTTGGCGGTGATTCCCCACTTGCCGTCGATGTATGATGAACCATTCGGCGATTCGTCCGCCATTCCCACCCATCTTGTCGCGAGATTAGCCAAGCAACAGGTCACGGTCGCGCTCTCCGGGGATGGGGGTGACGAGTTATTCGGAGGCTACAATCGGTATTCCTGGGGAAGCTTGATCTGGCGTCGAATCGCGCGAGTGCCCGTTCCCATGAGGACGATGGCGGCATCTGCCCTGTCTCTGCTGTCGCCGGAGCAGTGGGATAGGTTCGGCCGGGTACTGAGGCCAGGGCTTCCAGCGTCCCTCCAAATGTCGACCCTCGGGGAGAAGGTCCATAAACTTGCCGCAGTCCTGGATTCGGATAGCCAGACGGAATTGTATCGGCGGCTCGTGTCGCCACAACGAGAGACCGCTTCTTTGGTCATCGGCACTCAGGACAAACCGATCTGGGGCGATGCTCAAGCGCAACAACTGGGGGACCGAGATTTCAGCGAAGCGATGATGCTGCATGATTTGGTCGGGTATTTGACCGACGATATCTTGGCCAAGGTCGATCGGGCCGCGATGGCGATCAGCCTGGAAACACGAATGCCTCTGCTGGACCATCGCGTCGTGGAGTTTTCTTGGAGTCTTCCTCTTTCGATGAAGATCAAGGCGGAAAGCCAGGGGAAATGGCTGCTTCGACAGGTTCTGTATCGTTATGTCCCAAAGCATCTAGTTGAACGACCCAAGATGGGGTTCGGCATTCCGTTGGACTCTTGGCTCCGAGGCAGCTTGAGGGACTGGGCCGAGGCGTTGTTGGAGGAGTCGCGGCTCAAGCGTGAAGGATATTTCGATCCAGATCCGATCCGAACGAAATGGCGGGAGCACCTCTCGGGTCGGCGCAATTGGCAGTATTGGCTCTGGAACGTATTGATGTTTCAAGTCTGGTTGGGTGCTCATGCACGATCGGCCTCGTCTGCTGTATCTTATCACTGAAGACTGGTATTTCTGGTCCCATCGTGTCGATCTGGCACGAGCCGCGCGGGAAGCGGGCTATGATGTTATCGTGGCCACTCGTGTGACTGATCACGGAGAGCGAATCCGAGGAGAAGGGTTCCAGCTCGAGCCGCTGGAGATGATCCGTCGGAGCCGCAATCCTTTCCGTGAGGTGGTCGCTGTCGTGGAACTCGTGCGATTGTATCGGCGCGTCAGACCCGATGTCGTTCACCATGTGGCCATGAAGCCGATTCTGTACGGATCCGTGGCTGCGTGGTTTACCAGGGTCCCGGCGGTCATCAACGCATTCGCCGGTCTTGGGTATACCTTCTTGGACGGACGGAACCGGCTGTTACGCTGGGGTGTGAAGACGGCGTTAAGAACCGTCCTCAGTTTGGGCCATTCGGCCGTTCTGGTCCAGAATCACGATGATCAGGACCGGCTCGTGGGAGAGGGTGTGGCTCCTGCTTCTCGAACGAGAATTATTGCGGGTTCCGGCATCGATGTCGCGGTGTATTCCTTACAGCCGCAGCCGTCCGGTATCCCGGTTGTTGTTCTGCCTGCACGCATGCTTTGGGACAAAGGCGTCGGGGAATTTGTAGAGGCTGCCAGACGGTTGAAGCGAAACGGCGTCCGTGCCCGGTTCATTCTCGTCGGTCGACGGGATGAACATAACCCCGCGGCTATCCCGGAAATCCGTTTGAAGGAGTGGGTGAAGGAAGAGGTGGTCGAGTGGTGGGGACATCGAGAGGATATGCCGGCTGTCTATGCAGCGGCCATGCTCGTCGTGCTGCCCTCGTATCGAGAGGGGCTTCCAAAAGTGTTGTTGGAAGCGGCAGCCTGTGGCAAGGCCATGGTGGCCACGAATGTTCCCGGTTGCCGGGATATCGTGCGCGATCGGTTTAACGGGTTGCTGGTTGCCCCTAAAGATTCCGTGGCGTTGGCGGAGGCTATCGATGAGCTGCTGTCTGATCATCAGATACGGGAAGTTATGGGGCAACGAAGCCGGACCCGTGTTATGGCGGAATGGTCTGGGCCTCGGATTGCCGAACAGGTACTTGGCCTCTACCAGGACATGGTGAAGGTCTCGGCCATCGATCGTTCCCATGGGTATGCATGACCAAAGTGTTGGTAACAGGTGCGGCGGGGTTTTTGGGATCGTCGCTAGTCGACAAGCTCTGCCGATCGGACCATCGTGTGCGGGTTGTCCTTCATGATTCGGCGCAACCCATCTCGCACTTGCAGAATGTCGAGACCGTGGCCGCCGACATCCGCAATGCGAAGAAAGTGCAGGAAATAGTGGGTGGCTGTGGCGCCATCGTGCATCTGGCGGCGAAAGTCCATGCGGTTGATGATTCCGGAGCAGAGAAGGACTATGAAGCCGTCAATGTCGAAGGCACGAGACACATCCTCGATGCAGCTGTGAGATCTGGAGTGAACCGCATCGTGTTTGCAAGTTCGGTCAAAGTCTTCGGCGAGGAGACGAGCGGGTGTGTCGATGAAACGCAGGCTCCCGATCCACAGACAGCCTACGGCCGGTCGAAATGGCGAGCCGAGCAACTTGTCTCTGAATATGCTGCCCGGCATGACCTCACCGCAGTCTCACTCCGCCTTCCCATGGTTTATGGACCGACGAAGAAAGGCAACCTCTTTCGAATGATCGAAGCGATCGATCACGGGCGGTTTCCCGCGTTGCCTCGTCTTCCAGCGGTCCGAAGCCTCTTGCACGTCGGGAACTTCGTGCAGGCTGCTCTGCTATGTCTTCAGGCGCCGAATATTGGCCGAACGGCGTACATAGTAGCCGACGCCGATCCGTATTGTGTGACCGACATCTATGACTGGTTGCGGGCAGGATTGGGGAAGTCTCCCTCGCGATGGCGACTTCCGCTCTGGATGCTCAAAGGCGGGGCGCGATGTGGCGACTTGCTCCAAGCCGTCAGTGGACGGCATACTCCCCTGACGACCGAACGTCTGACAAAGCTCATCGGGTGTGCGTGGTTCAATTCCACAGCCATCACACGTGAATTAGGGTATGAGGCTAGCCACTCGTTCAAGGAGACGGTCCCTGAGCTGATTGCGTTTTACCGCAGAGCGACGGGCGCCGGATGTTGAGAAAGTTGGATACTTAGAGTAGCGGGATTAGGTAACACCGTAACCATGCAGATCATAATAGTCATATTTCCAGCGGTTCTGGCCTTTGTATCGGCGTGGTGGATCACACGAAGCCTATGCTCGCCGAAATCGTTTCTCTCGATTCTTGCCCATCCCAACGAGCGCACATTGCATTCCCAACCAACCCCGCAGACCGGTGGATTGGCCATTATTGCCAGTGTGGTGATCGGTCTTATCGCAGCCGCGAGTATTCTTGCTCTTATGCAGCCGTCCAAACCGGTACTGCCGAAGGGGCTCGCCTCAGGTAGCCTTTGGATTGTGGTGTCCATGCTCCTTGTCTTTGTGGTGTCCTTCATCGATGACTATACGGGTCTTCCGGCCATACTCCGGTTAGGCGTGCAGGCTGCCTCTGCATTGATCATCATTATCGGCGTTGGATTGACCTTGTCTCCAATCTCGATACCTGGGATGCAGCCAATCCAGCTTGGGCTTGCGGCGATTCCGGTGAGTGCCCTGTTTCTAATCTGGATGGCGAATCTCTATAACTTTATGGACGGTATGGATGGATTTGCAGGCGGGATGACGTTTATTGGGTTTGGATTTCTGACGTATTTCGGGTGGCAGGCCCATTTCCCAGTCATGCTTATCATCGCCTCTTTTGTATCGATAGCCGCACTGGGATTTCTCGTCCATAACTTTCCGCCAGCTCGCATATTTATGGGTGATGCTGGAAGCATTACGCTCGGATTCTTGGCGGGAACGTTGATGATCCTTGGAGTTCGAGACAGAATATTCGACTTGTGGGTCCCTCTCATGATCTTTTCCCCGTTCATCGTTGATGCGACTGTGACCTTGATCCGAAGGGCACTTCATCGAAAGAAAATCTGGGAAGCTCACCGGGAGCACTATTATCAGCGATTGGTCCTAATCGGATGGAGCCATCGTCGGACCGTGCTCGCAGAGTATGGAGTCATGATCACCTGTGGAGGATTGGCAATTCTCTACCATCATTCAAGCGAAAATTGGCGGTTGCTCATTCTTGGTGCATGGGTGGTCATGTTCCTGATATTAGAGAGACTTGTGAATAGGTTGGAGCAGAAACGAAAATACGCTCATCCTGCCCGAGATCCGCATGCAGTAAGCGACAGCAATCCCGTGCAGACTGTGCCGGCACAGGATTCCGAAAAAGTTACCGTCGAAGTATAGCGTGATCGTGCTTCACATCACGTTATCCCGCACGAATTAGTTATGCTCATGACAAAGAGTGTCTCGGGCACGGGAGGGGGCATGGATTTGTCTCCTTGGCCAATGAACCGCTTGCAGGCGGAGGCGAGACGCGTGGCAGGCTGGACGACGACTGCACTCGGCTTCACCATACCGATTTGGGTGGTGGCAGACAGTATTCTCGTCGTTGTGCTTGTGCTGTGCTGGTTTGCCTGTGGAGGGTGGAGAGAACGAGTCCGTCGAATCACGGCGAATCCCGTGGCGCTGAGTGCCCTGTTATTGTTTGGGTGGCTGTTGGTGGGAACGTTGTGGGGAGAGGGTTCTCCGGAAGATCGAATGCTCTCGCTGAAGAAGTATGCCGATCTCCTGCTCATTCCGCTGTTGATTTCGATGGTAATTCAGGCTCAGGAGCGAAGTCGCGCGATCCTCGCCTTGGCAGCCGCATTGATAGTGACATTGCTGCTGTCTTTTGCCTTGAGTGTGGGTGTGCTTCCAGCCGGAGCGGTCATGAATTGTGATCCGTCCAACCCGTGTGTATTCAAAATACCTATCACCTGTGAACCGTCCAACCCGTGCATATTCAAAAAACACACGACCCACAATGCGCTGATGGCATTCGGTGTACTGTTGTTCGGCGTGCTGGCCTGGACGTCTTCACAGAGGTGGGCACGATGGATGTGGGGGGGAGCCTCGTTCGTGGCGGCAAGCAATATCTTACTGATGGTGCATGGCCGAACAGGGTACGTGGTGCTGGCCGGGCTTGCCATGGTGGCCTTCCACATGTATTTCGGGTGGCGAGGTATGGTGGCAGCTGTCATCGCCCTCAGCGTGACATTTTCGGTGGCCTATCAGGTCTCTACCTCGTTCCATGACCGGGTCAACCTCGTTGCGACCGGTGTCGCACAATGGAGTCCCCAGACGGCCACTTACGATGGGGTCACCGAACGAATGGAATTTTTCTATCACACCATCGAAATCATTCAAGATCATCCGCTGATGGGAGCCGGGACGGGAGGATTTGCTCAAGCTTACGCGGTGCATGCGAAACAAGCCGGCGTGCCTATTCCTACTCACCCGCATAATCAATATCTTTTGATCATGGCACAAGTCGGAATAGTGGGGCTTGGCCTGCTGTTCTGGCTTTTTGTGCAACAATGGCGATCGGCGTCTCTTGTCGGCGATGGGACCTATGGATTGCTTGTCAGAGGGCTGGTGGTCACCATCGCAATTGGCTGTCTTTTCCAACCCGCGCTCAACGATCATACAGAGAAACTGTTTTACTGTTTGTTCTCCGGCCTCCTGTATTCCAGGACTGATCCACGACTTGATACCAAGACATGAGAGTTTCCGCCTATATTATCGCCTTCAACGAGGCGAAGAAGATCGCCGATACCATCAACAGTGTCCTGTGGGCCGACGAAATCATTGTGGCCGATTCCGCCAGTACCGACGAGACTGCTCGGATCGCACAGGACTTGGGAGCCCGCGTCGTCCAGATTCCGTTCCAAGGATTCGGCCATCTGCGAAATCAAGCCATCGAGGCCTGCACGCACGAGTGGATCTTCAGTCTCGACACGGACGAGCAGTGTACACCGGAAGTCCGTGATGAGATCCTCATGATCCTTTCCGGCACTCCCGCGCACGACGCGTATCTTGTGCCAAGGCGCAATTACTTCATGGGACGCTGGATCGAACATTCCGGCTGGTATCCGAATTTCCGCCAGCCTCAATTGTTTCAGAAAGGGTCCATGAAATACGTGGAATCTCCAGTCCACGAGGGGTACGAGTTATTGACCGCCAAGCCGGTCGGTCGGCTGGAGCATGCGATTTGGCAGATTCCGTTCAGGGACTTTGAAGAGGTCGTCAAGAAGGCCAACCGGTATTCGTCGCTTGGGGTACTTAAGCTCGCCGATCAAAAAGTGACGATGGGGACCGCGTTGTTTCATGGTATCTGGTCATTCCTCAAGCATTATTTGGCAAAGCGAGGGTTTCTGGACGGGTGGGCCGGATTTGTCATTGCCTTCGGAAATTTCGAGGGAACGTTTTATCGGTATGCCAAGCGGTTCGAACAGCAAGAGATGTGGTCGCTTCCCAAACAGGCGCCTCTTCGACGCCGCGGCGACTCGCCATCGAAATGAAAACAGCGGTGATCGTGACGACATACAATCGCCCTGATGCGCTGGCGGTTGTGCTGGAAGGTTACTGTGGCCAAAGCGATCAAGATTTTTGGCTCGTGGTTGCAGATGACGGGTCGAAGGGGGAGACGGCTGAGGTCGTGCGGCAATTTGCACGGCGCACGCCGTTCCCGCTGACGCATATTTGGCAGGAGGACCGGGGATTTCGCGCCGCAGCGATTCGCAACCGCGCCGTCGCATCGACGAGCGCCGACTACATTATTTTTACGGATGGAGACTGTGTTCCTTCTCGGCATTTCGTGCGTGTTCACAAGCGACTCGCCGAACCGGGTTACTTTCTCGGGTCGAATCGTGTGTTACTTGCCGCCGAGTTGACGAACCGTGTCGTGCATGAGCGGCTTCCGATTCACGCATGGGGCGGAATCGAGTGGATCCTCTCCTGGTCACGAAGGGAAATCAATCGCGTACTTCCATTGATGACATTACCTGATGGTGGGTTTCGAAAATGGGCGCCGGGTCGTTGGAAAGGCATCAAGACCTGCAACCTCTCCGCGTGGCGCGCAGATCTGATCCGTGTGAATGGACTCGACGAGTCCTACGAAGGATGGGGGCTGGAAGATTCTGATCTGGTCATTCGATTTCTCCATGCCGGCGTGAAACATAAGAACGCACGGTTCGCCGCGACAGTATTCCATTTATGGCATCCCGAGCAGGATCGCATGAAACTTGCGACCAATCAGAAACGTTTGGATGAGCTGTTGCAATCGACAGCGGTGCGTGCCGCCATAGGACTTGATCGGCACGGTAGCCTCTGATGCGACACGATACCTAGTTGCTCGATGAATCGGGAAATGCGAAGCGCATTGGTCGTCTGTACGCGTCGAATCGGCGACGTACTCTTAGCGACACCCGTCGTACGCTCCCTCAAGACCGCGTTGCCGCATCTGATGATCGATATGCTGGTGTTCGAAGGGACCCAAGATATCGTGTCGGCTAATCAGGATATCCGACGGATCTGGACGATCCCCGAGCGTCCGACGATCGGGAAACATCTGAAGTTACTCTGCTCGATGTGGCGACGCTATGATGTCGCGCTTTCTGTGTTGGCAGGTGATCGGCCCACCTTTCACGCTTGGGCGGCCGGTCGATATCGTATTGGGACGCTCTTGCCGGACAACAAATCACGGTGGAAACAACGCCTACTCCATGAATGGATTCCCTTTGACAACCTGCAGACCCATACGATCGTCATGAATCTGCGGTTGCTCGAATCCTTGAAAATCAAGCTACTTGGAACTCCTATTGTGACTTGGACACAAGACGATGAAAATTCAGTTCAGAGCATGTTTCCTCAGATGCGGGATGCTCGACGATATGCCGTGTTACATATATCGCCGAAGTTTGCCTACAAGACTTGGACGGTGTCCGGGTGGGTGGCGCTTGGGCGGTGGCTGGTTGACCGTGGGATGGGGGTAGTTGTCACAGGAGTGGAGTCAGGTCAAGAGGCGTACTGCGAACAAGTCATCCAGGGGTTGCCGGGTGCAGTGAATCTGGTTGGCCGAGTGACACTGCCGGCCCTTGGCTGTCTCTTAAGCCGCGCGGCTCTGTATATCGGAACGGATACGGCCGTGAGTCATATGGCGGCCGCTGTCGGGGTGCCCGCGGTCGTGCTCTTTGGGCCGTCAAATCCGGTGAAGTGGGGGCCGTGGCCGAAGGACTTCCCTCCTACGACGCAAAGTCCGTGGGTCAGGCAAGGCTCGCAGCGGCAGGGAAATGTGTTTCTGCTCCAAGGAGAAGGGGAATGTGTGCCTTGCTTTGCTGAAGGGTGCGACCACCACATCAACAGTCTGAGTGATTGCCTCCAGCAGTTGTCCGTGCAGCGTGCCATTCAGGCCGTCGAAACCATCCTTGGGGAGCGAACGCTCCTCATCCCGACCCCGGGGTACGCATGAAACAGTCGGCTGCCAAGCTGTATCACTCCATTGCCCGACGATACGGGAACGTGGTGCTGCTTTATCGGTCATTTCTCATCATCGGCGCACAGTTGGTTCTGATTCTCTTGGCAAACCTGACCGCGTTTGCACTGCGATTCGATGCCGACCTTCCTCCCGAGTATCAGCAGATCATGTGGGATCACGTTCCCGCCGTGCTGCTGATATTCGGTTCCGGCTTATGGATGTTTGGGATTCAGCGAGGGCTTTGGAGATATGTCGGCATTTACGACTTAGGAAAAATCCTTCTGGCTTCCCTGACCGGCGCGGCGGCCTTTTACGGTGTCATGCATCTCATCGGCGGGATTACCCAGTATCCTCGCTCCGTCATCGTCCTGACCGGCCTGTTGAACGGATTGTATTTGTCGGGCATACGATTGGCCGTGCGGGGATTCAGGGAATGGATCCGGATCGCCGATCCGACCGCCCGGCGAGTGCTGATCGTCGGCGCGGGAAATGCCGGTGAGTTGCTGGTAAGAGACATGCTTTCCGATGCCAACTATAACAGCCGGCCGGTTGGGTTTGTGGATGATGATCCCATCAAACGCAAGATGACGATCCATGGGATACCGGTCGTGGGTACGATCGCCGATATTAGACATGCGGCGGATCGTCTGGAAGTTCACGAGATCATCGTCGCCATTCCATCCGCATCGACCTCGGTGAAGCACAAAATTCTGGCGGCTTCAGAAGGGTGCACGGTCCCGATCAAGACCTTACCCAATCTCAAACAATTATTGGGTGATCCCGTCTCGTTGCAACAAGTACGGCCGATGAGCCTGGACGATTTGCTTCAGCGTGAACCGATCCAGACTGATTGCCAGGACCTGCACCCTCTCATCACCGGTAAGACATTGCTGGTTACTGGAGCGGGAGGTTCGATTGGGTCCGAGTTATGCCGGCAGATTGCCCAGTACAAGCCCAAAGTTTTGGTGCTGTTTGAGCGGTATGAAAATGGCCTTCATGCGCTCTTGCTGGAATTGAGAGCGGCCTTTCCGGAAGCGCAGATTCTCCCCCGCATAGGGGATGTGACGGTGCCCGACCGTGTATCGGAAGTATTCCGCCAGACCGGTCCCGATATTGTGTTTCATGCAGCGGCACACAAACATGTTCCGCTCATGGAACTGAATCCGAAGGAGGCGATTCGCAACAATATCCTAGGAACCCGTGTGGTTGCCGAAGCCGCCATGAAGTCAGGCGTCGACCGCTTCGTTCTCATTTCCACGGACAAGGCGGTCAACCCATCGAGCATCATGGGAGTCACTAAGAGAATTGCCGAGCATTTTTTGCAGGAGTTTAACCATACGGGCCTGACGAAGTTCACCGTCGTGCGGTTCGGCAACGTGCTGGGCAGCAATGGAAGCGTGGTTCCACTCTTCACCGAGCAGATTCGTAAAGGTGGACCGGTGACGGTGACCCATCCGGAGATCAAGCGGTTTTTTATGACGATTCCAGAAGCGGTGCAACTGGTTCTGCAGGCAAGTGTGATGGGGCGGGGAGGAGAAGTGTTTGTCCTGGATATGGGTGAGCAAATCCGAGTTGCCGATCTCGCCAGAAACATGATTGTGTTGGCCGGCCTGGTTCCTGGCAAAGATATCGACATCATCTTTACCGGTCTACGGCCTGGAGAAAAGTTATACGAAGAACTCTTCGAGGAACGTGAACTGGTTGAGCCGACCGCCCATCCGAAGATCCATCGGGCCGCAGGAGCCCCTGTCCCAGTCGGCGAACTGAGCGAATGGTTGGAGTCATTGCAGGCCAATCTGCCGAAATACGAGGAAGAGGAGCTGCTCCGAGACCTGAAGCGGCTTGTCCCGAGTTTCCATCCGACTCTCTCGCCAGGGGTCTGGTAGCGTTTGCGTGTCGGCACGACGCTTCCCCGGTGTCCATCGCACCCGCTACAGTTTTAACCGATGCCAACCGATAAGAACGGAAAGTGCCTAACCGGAATAGGAGGGTGAAGCAGTGAAAGGTGTCGTGCTGGCGGGAGGCTTGGGGAGTAGATTATTGCCTCTCACGAAGGTCACGAACAAGCATCTGCTGCCGGTGTATAACCGCCCGATGATCTATTATCCGATTCAGACGCTGGTCAATGCGGGTGTGACGGAAATCATGTTGGTAACAGGCGGCAATAGCGCCGGCGATTTCTTAAAACTGCTCGGGAATGGCAGAGAGTTTGGCCTCAAACATCTCAATTATACCTATCAGGAGGGCGAGGGAGGCATTGCCGACGCCCTTCGGTTGGCGGAGCACTTTGCCGATGGTGAACCGATCTGCGTCGTGTTGGGGGACAACATTATTCAGGGAAACATCGCCATGGCGGCGGATCGCTTTCGCAGTCAGCGAAAGGGAGCGAAGATTCTTCTCAAGGAAGTCAAATATCCGCAGCGGTTCGGCGTGCCGGTTTTGGAAGGAGATCGCGTCGTAAGAATCGAGGAAAAGCCGCTCGAGCCACGGTCGCCCTATGCCGTGACCGGCATTTACTTTTATGATCCGCACGTCTTCGAGTTCATCCGGGAGCTGAAGCCCTCTGCAAGAGGGGAACTGGAGATTACCGACGTCAACAACGCATATATCAAGGCTGGAATGCTGACATGGGATCTTCTTCAGGGATGGTGGACGGATGCCGGCACCATCGAGTCACTGTATCTGGCCAATCAGTTGGTCGGCCAAACCGGCGCCAACAACCTTCAAGTGGAAGCGTAGATGCGCATTCTTGTCACCGGCGGCGCCGGGTTTATCGGCTCTCATCTGGTTCGACGTCTGCTGGTGTCGTCGCAGCATCAGGTCGTCAATCTCGATGCCCTCCGCTATTCGGGGAACTTGACGAACCTGGACACGGTCAGCCGGCATCCGGGGTATGTCTTTGTTCAGGGCGATATTTGCGATGCGCAACTGGTTTCATCCGTGATTCGCAAATATCGAATCGAAGGTATCATCAATTGCGCCGCGGAGACGCATGTCGATCGTTCAATTCTTGACCCGGGTAGCTTTGCGCGCACTGACGTGGTGGGTACGGGCGTGTTACTTGAAGAAGGGCGCCATGCCGGGGTTGCGCGGTTTCTACAAGTCAGTACCGATGAGGTCTACGGCAATGTCGAATCCGGTCTGTCGACCGAAGCCGATCGGTTGGCGCCGCGCAGCCCCTATTCAGCCAGCAAAGCAGGGGGGGATCTTCTTGTGCTGAGCTATTGGACGACCTATGGATTTCCGGTGGTCGTGACAAGAGGCAGCAATACCTACGGTTCCAATCAGTATCCGGAAAAATTTATTCCTCTCTTCGTGACGAATGCAATCGATGATCAGCTGTTGCCGTTGTATGGCGACGGAAGGTACTGCCGAGATTGGCTTGCCGTCGAAGATCATTGTGCCGCGATCGAACGGGCCTTTTTTGATGGGGAACCAGGAGCCGTCTACAATATCGGTGGGGGAAACGAGCGCGAAAATATCGTGGTTGCCGAGAAGATTCTCTCGTGTCTGGGCAAGCCGAAGAGCTTGCTTCGCTTTGTGACGGACCGGCCCGGTCACGACCGCCGTTATGCCGTTGATTGCGGGAAACTGCGGCAGCTGGGATGGTGTCCTGCCGTACCGTTCGAAGAAGGGTTGCGCGCGACGGTCCGTTGGTATCAAGAGCATGAATCCTGGTGGCGCCCCATCAAATCCGGGGAGTTCCGGAAGTACTATGAGCAGATGTACGGCAAACGGTTGCAGCAAGTGAGTTAGAACGACAAGTCCTGTTGAATAGCCGACGGTCACACCGGTCCGAGACTCCACCTGTATCGCAGCTTCAAGCCAGTCGATTGCCGACATGCGAATTCTCCTCACAGGGGCTAATGGGCAACTGGGTACCGTGCTCCGCAGGGCGCTCGGATACGAAACAGTCATCTCCAAAGATTTGCCGAACTTCGATCTCACGCAGCCGACGGTTCATGACGAAATAGTTGAAGCCTCGCCGGATTTGATTATTCATGCGGGGGCGTACACAGATGTGGATGGGGCCGAACGGGAACCCGACCTCGCGATGGCGGTGAACGCGAAGGGAACGGAGCAGGTTGCGAAGGCCGCCGTTCGGCTTGGAGCCCGCCTGATCTACATTTCCACCGACTATGTGTTCGACGGCGAGCAGCAAAGACCATATGGTGAGCACGATAGCCCTCGCCCGATCAATCACTATGGACTGTCAAAATGGAAGGGAGAACAAGTTGTTCTGACATCGGGAGCCAACGCGCTTATCATCCGGACGGCGTGGCTCTATGGGGCCGTCGGTAAGAATTTTGTGAAGTCGATCACGCGCGCCGCGCAAAGCGAGTCGGTCTTGAAGGTCGTGAATGATCAGTACGGATGCCCCACGTATGCCGAAGACCTGGCATCTGCCGTTGCGTCGCTTATCGGTCAGGATGTGCAGGGAGTCGTCCATGTCACCAATCGTGGACAGTGCACGTGGTATGAGTTTGCGCAGGCTATCGTCCGCGAAACGGAGCTCCCCTGTTCTGTCTTGCCGATCACGACCCAGCAGGCAGGCCGCCTCGCAAAACGGCCGCCCTATTCTGTGCTGAGTCCGAACCGACTGGTGTCATTGGGTCTCGCGTTACCTGAATGGAGCCAGGCACTGACCCGATTTGCCAAAGACGCTCAGGCCCTTCTAACCGATTCTCAATAAGCAAAGGTTCATCCTGGCCGAAATCCTTTGCAATGGCCGAGAGACTCGCTAAGATAGCAATCGATTGCTGCCGGAGAGGCAACCTCTTCTTGTGAAACGCTCGTGAAACTCAAAACTCGGCAAAATCCCGCGAGGAGTCTCCTGCGGAATATCCGATTGCTGGCAACCGATGTGGACGGAGTTCTGACGGATGCCGGCATGTATTATTCTGAGTCGGGTGATGAATGGAAAAAGTTCAATACCCGCGACGGAATGGGGATCAAACTGCTGCAGAAGGCCGGACTCATCACGGCGATCGTCACGCAGGAACGAACCAGGTTGGTGGCGAGGCGGGCCGAAAAACTCGCCATCCCCGAACTTCATCAGGGGGTGATGGACAAATTGTCGGTGATCCGAGACATGGCGACACGGCATGGCATCTCACTCCGGCAAGTCGCGTATATCGGCGATGACGTGAACGACATCGAGGCGTTGAAAGCCGTGGGGTTGTCAGCGGCTCCCGCGGATGGGCTTCCACAAGTGTTGGAGATCGTCCACTATATCTGCCGAAAGAAGGGTGGAGAGGGGGCGGTTCGAGAGCTTGCGGAAATGATTCTCCAATCTCGTCGCGAGACGAACATCACAAAACAGGGTCGTTGAGGGAAGTCATGGGGCGTACATCCAATCTATATCCGGTGATCATGGCAGGGGGCAGTGGGACCAGGTTTTGGCCGTTGAGTCGCCATCTGTTTCCGAAGCAGCTCTTGCGGATCGGCGGAGAGCATACGTTGATTCAACAAACCATGCGACGCGTCTCAGGCTGTGCGCCGGCAGCTCACGTACTGATCTCGACGAATGCGGCGCAGGCTGACCTCATCCGTGGCCAATTGGCCGACTGGAAGGACGAACTGACCGATGGATTCCTTCTGGAACCGGAAGGACGGAACACGGCGCCCGCCATTGCATTGGCGGCGCTTGAGGTGCTGGCACGGGATTCTGATGGACTCATGTTGGTCGTTCCTGCCGACCATGTGGTAACAGGGCAGCGGGATTTTGAGGCGGCGGTTCAATTGGCTTCCAAATTGGCAGCGGAAGGTTATCTGGTCACATTTGGGATCAAGCCGATTCGACCGGAAACCGGGTACGGCTATATCAAACCGAACGGCAAAGTATTGCTCGGCAAACAGGGAAAACTGAAGGGACATCCTGTTCAAAGGTTCGTGGAAAAGCCCAATGCGACCAAGGCAGCCCAATACCTCAAGGCAGGTCACTATTTTTGGAACAGCGGTATGTTTGTCTGGCGTGCTGCGACGATCTTGGAGGAGATTGCCCTTCATCAGCCTGCGATTGCGGTCTCAATGGAGCGGATCCGGAGACTCAAGAAGGACGGCGTTCCTCAACAGTCGATAGACGACGTGTATCGTCAAATCACGCCCGTCTCTATCGACACGGGTGTGATGGAACGGTCGTCGAAGGCGGCCGTGGTTCCGGTGACCTTCAAGTGGTCGGATGTCGGGAGTTGGGGCAGCTTGGATGAAGTGGCGGAAAGGAATAGGGCCGGCAACGTCCTGACCGGACGAGTGATCGATCTTGAGAGCACTCACTCGATTGTGTACGCGGACCGGCGTGTTGTCGCGACGATCGGATTACAAGACATGGTGGTGGTGGATACCCCTGATGCGACGCTCGTGTGTCCGAAATCGAGAGCGCAGGATGTGAAGAAGATCGTCGAGGTGCTCAAACAGCAGCAGGCGCCCGAACATCTAGAACACCTGACGGTTCACCGGCCATGGGGTTCGTACACGGTACTGGAAGAAGGCCCGGGGTTTAAAGTGAAACGTGTGACGGTCAACCCCGGTGGACGGCTCTCGCTTCAGTTGCATCACAAGCGTAGCGAACATTGGGTCGTGATCGCGGGCACCGCGCGTGTGACAAGAGACCAAGAAGTCTTCGATTTGAAGGTTGGAGAAAGCACGGCCATTCCAGTCAACACCAAACATCGTTTAGAGAATCCGGGACAGGAGACCGTACACATTATCGAAGTGCAGAACGGACCCTACCTCGGTGAGGATGATATTGTGCGGTTCAAGGATGATTACGGCCGGGTAGCGACGAATTGACGCAAGAAGTAGTCGGCAGGTCTCAGCAACGCGCCAAGTATGGGTTCGGCCGAGGAGTTTACTAAGGAGGGATCGTGGGTTTGTTTCGGGAATATGATCTTCGCGGAATTGTCGGCAGGGAATTGACCGAGGAGTTGGCCGAACGGTTCGGTCGAGCCTATTCCACATATGTCAGCGTGCGTGGGGTCAAGACGATCAGTCTTGGGCGTGATGGTCGATTAAGCTCTCCGGTCCTCCACAAAGCTCTGCTCAAGGGGCTGCTTGCCGGAGGGCTCGACGTGATCGACATCGGAATTTGTACGTCCCCGCTGGTCTACTTTTCGTTGTTCACGCTGCCGATCGGCGGCGGCATCATGATTACGGGAAGCCACAACGCGGCAGAATATAACGGGTTTAAGGTATGCATTGGCAAAACAGCCATCCATGGAGAGGAAATTCAGGAACTTCGGCGAGTGATGGAACAAGGGACATTCACATGGGGAGAAGGACGCCTTTCCGAGCACCCGATTATTCCTGACTATTTGGCGTACCTCAAGAAGAGCTTTTTGCATGTCAGCGCGCATCGGCTACATGTCGTGATCGATAGCGGGAATGGCGCGGCCTCGCTCGTAGCCAAGCAAGCCCTCGAGTTGTTGGGGTGTAAGGTGACAGGATTGTATTGTGATCTGGATGGATCTTTCCCCAATCACCACCCGGACCCTACGGTGCTGGAAAACCTCTCCGACTTGATGCAGGCAGTGAAGAATTACCAGGCTGATGTGGGAATCGGTTATGACGGCGATGCGGATCGCATCGGGGCCATCGACGAGCAGGGCAATGTTTTGTGGGGTGACCGCCTCTTGGTCCTCTACTCCCGCGACATCTTGGCCGTGCAACCCGGCAGCACGGTCATCTCGGAAGTGAAGGCATCTCAAAGTCTATATGATGATATTGCCAAACAGGGCGGTCGGCCGATTATGTGGAAGACCGGTCATTCATTGATTAAGGCCAAAATGAAGGAGGAATCCGCGGTATTGGCCGGTGAAATGTCCGGGCATATGTTTTTTGCGGATCGGTATTTCGGGTATGACGATGCGGTGTATGCATCGTGCCGGCTGATTGAAATCTTGGCCAAATCGCAACAGCCGCTTTCGACCCTCATCTCTGATCTTCCCCAGTCGGTGGTCACTCCCGAAATACGAGTGGATCTTCCCGATGCCGTCAAGTTCGATGTCGTGGAACAGATTCGCATGAAATTTGAGGAATACCTGAGGACCAAGCAAAGCCTCGGGCCCAACAAGCTTGTCCTCCAGGGCCTCATCACGATCGACGGCGTCCGTGCGAAATTCGACGATGGATGGGGGCTCATCAGGGCCTCCAACACCCAACCAGCCTTAGTGCTGAGATTTGAAGCGATATCTTCTGCCCAGCTCGATGTCATTCGAACGCTCATTGAAGATGAACTCGCAGAGGCGAGACGAGCGCTCGGGTGCTAGCAAGTGCCCGAGGCTGGACGGTTTGGAATCGTGGTGTGACCCATCTATGGCGTTCTACCATGGTCGCAGCTGTTATGTCGGCCCTGGTATTCCCGGCCGGCTCCACAGAAGCTGAATCTCCGGGTAAAGCCAATCGCCCGTTTCAGGTCGGAGAACGGCTGACCTATCAGGTGTCCTGGCTCAATGTTACCGCGGCGATCGCCGTGATGGAAGTGGCGCGGATGGAAGGAACGAAGGAGCAAACGGTCGCCAAGTTGGTGGGCACAGCGCAATCGACACCGCTCATCACGAAGTTTTTCCCCGTCGATAATCGTGTCGAGTCGGAACTGGACCTGGAGGCGCTCGTACCGGAACATATGACGTTCCGCCGACGCGAAGGTAAAAAGAAAGAGGATATCGAGTACAGATTCCATCAAAAAGAAGGGATGGTCACGGCAGTCAGAGGAGGCACCACGGAGTCACTGCCCATTCCGGCCGGCACTCAAGATATCATTTCATGCTTGTACTATACGCGTACGGTGTTGCCGCCGACGCCGGGTGCCTCACTGAAAATGAACGTGTATCATGACAAGAAGAATCGACCTGTGGAGGTGCGTGTAGAAGGGCTTGAGACTATTGAAGGGTCGTGGGGCAAGGCGGAGACCGTGCGGGTGCTGGTCATCATGCCGTTCCATGGCCTCTTCATGAATCAGGGAAACATCCGTGTTTGGGTCACGACTGATGAGCACAGGACTCCGCTCCGCATGAAAGCGAAGGTCACGCTGGGATCAATCGTGGCGGATCTGGTGGATGGGAAACCGGCTCCGCAAAGCTGATATCGGTTGTTGTTCGCGCGGGTCAAACTCGCTATACTGAGCGGCATCATGAGAGAATTTCCCCTTACTTTAAGCCGGTTTATAATTCAAAATCAGGAGTCGCACCAAGGCGCGACGGAGGAATTCTCCAGCCTGTTGACCCGGATCGGTCTCGTCGGCAAGCTCATTGCGCAAGATCTCAGGCGAGCCGGCCTGATCAACATTCTTGGAACGACGGGCGACACGAACGTGCAAGGAGAAGCGGTCAAGAAGCTGGACGCCATCGCGAATGACGACTTCGTCAAAGTCTTCCAGCATAGCGGATATGTTTGTGCCCTGGCTTCGGAAGAAATGGAAAAGCCGATCTCGCTGCCGGGCAATTGGCCGCAGGGCAAGTATATGCTGCTCTTTGATCCGCTCGACGGGTCCTCCAATACCGACAACAATATGCCGCTCGGCGCTATTTTTTCCGTGCTCAAGTACGGACGGTCCGATCATTTGCCCGCTGAAGAGGAATTGCTGCGCCGAGGGACCGAACAAGTCGCGGCCGGGTATCTGCTGTACGGGTCGAGTACCATGTTGGTCTATACGGTCGGACAAGGCGTGTACGGCTTTACGCTTGAACCGGGGATTGGAGAGTATCTGCTGTCACATGCGCGGATCAGTATTCCCAATAAAGGCAAGGTCTACGCTGCCAACGAGGGGAACTATAACAAGTGGTCGGAAGGAACGAAAAAGTATCTGGATTTTCTCAAGGTCAGCGATAAGGCGACCGGTCGTCCGTACAGCGCCCGGTATTCGGGCTGCTTGGTGGCCGATGTACACCGCTTGTTGCTCGGAGGAGGAATCTATCTCTATCCGGGCGAAGTCGATAAACCGGAAGGGAAACTCCGGCTTCTGTATGAGGCGAATCCGTTGGCGTTTGTCGTCGAACAGGCCGGTGGAACAGCTTCGACGGGAACGTCGAGAATACTGGAAGTAGAACCCAAGAAGCTCCACCAACGCGTGCCGCTGATCATCGGCAGCCGTTACGATGTCGAGCAGGCGGAAGCGTATATTCAAGGGAGAGCCTAATTACTCATGTATGTGTTACTGTGATGTTGGCGGGAGGAAATCATGGGAGATCGAGTTCAAGAGATTCTGAGCTGGTATGGCAGCGATAACGTCGGGACAAAGACCAATATCGCTCGCTTGCTCCGGTCCGGCAAATTAGCCGGAAGCGGCAAGTTGGTGATCCTGCCGGTGGATCAAGGATTCGAGCACGGTCCGGCGAGGAGCTTCGCGCCGAACCCGCCCGGCTACGATCCGCATTATCATTTTCAGCTGGCGATCGATGCGGGGTGTAATGCCTATGCCGCACCGTTAGGTTTTCTCGAGGCCGCAGCCAATCAATTCGCGGGGCAGATTCCCCTCATTCTCAAGCTGAACAATCACGATGTGCTGCATGATGAGAAGGATCCGTTGCCGTCGGTCACCGGCAGTGTGAAGGATGCGCTTCGTTTGGGCTGTGCCGCTGTGGGGTTTACGATCTATCCCGGGTCGGCTCATTGCAACGCCATGTATGAGCAATTGCGGGCTATTGCCGAGGAAGCCAAGGAGAGTGGCCTGGCCGTTGTGGTCTGGTCGTATCCGCGCGGGTCCGCGTTGAGCAAAGAAGGTGAAACGGCCATGGATGTCGTGGCCTACGCGGCGCAAATTGCGGCGCAACTCGGAGCGCACGTGATCAAGGTCAAGCTTCCGACCGCTCACCTTGAACAGTCTGCGGCTAAAAAGGTGTACGAGGCCGAACAGATACCGATCAAGACGCTGGCGGAACGAGTCAAACATGTGGTGCAGAGTTCCTTCGATGGCCGGCGGATTGTGATCTTTTCCGGCGGGGCGAAAAGCGAGGATAAGAACGTCTTTGACGAAGCGCGGGCTATTCGCGATGGAGGCGGATTCGGCAGCATCATCGGCCGGAATTCATTCCAACGCCCGAAGGCGGAAGCGATTAAGTTTCTCCAGACCATCATGGGAATCTATGCCGGCGAGATTCAATAAGCACTGATCCGGCCCAAAGAAGAGCAGATCAACCATTATGAACCAGTTGGATCTTGGACAGAAGCCACCTCAGAGGACCAGAAGTTGGATCGTTGCGGCCACCTTGTTGACTGCCGGGATGATCATCGGTTTCGTCGTGGCTTCGGACCTCGGTTGGCTGCCGACAGGCCACGCCATACCGGATACACCGTCTCCGGCTGCGCCTCCGCCGGTCGCCAGACCGGTTTCGACCGCCCCTCAGCCTGCACTAGGTGGGAGTAGTCAAACCTTTGTGGACATCGCCAAGTCTGTGAAGCCCGCGGTGGTGAATATCTATGCCACCAAAAGCGGACGTTCTGAGGGGCAAGGTACAACGCCGTTCGACGACCCCTTGTTTCGAAAGTTTTTCGGCGATGAGTTTTTTCGGCGATTCGAACATCCGAAAGAACGAAAAGAGCGGGGGCTTGGGTCCGGCGTCATCGTAGAATCGAACGGGCTGATCATCACCAACAATCATGTCGTCGGCAAGGCGGATGAAATTCGAGTCACGCTGTCGGATAAGCGTGAGTTCAAGGCGAAGCTGATCGGCACCGACCCGAAAACCGATGTGGCCGTCGTGAAGATCGATGCGACGGGGCTTCCCACGGTGCCCTGGGCGGATTCAGATAAACTGGAGGTCGGTGAGTTTGTCCTTGCCGTGGGAAATCCGTTTGGCCTGACACAGACTGTGACCTTAGGAATTGTCAGTGCGTTGGGGCGAGCTGCGGGAATTGCCGAGTACGAAGATTTTATCCAGACGGATGCGGCCATCAATCCCGGCAATTCCGGCGGGCCGTTGGTCAATGTGCGGGGCGAGCTGGTGGGCATCAACACGGCGATATTCAGTCAGAGTGGCGGCAACATGGGGATCGGTTTTGCCGTACCGAGCAATATGGCCCAGTCCATCATGGGGCAGCTTGTGCAGACCGGAAAGGTCGTCCGTGGCTGGCTTGGGGTGTCCATTCAAGAGCTGACGCCGGAATTGGCCTCCCAGTTCGGCGTGAGTGACACAAAAGGTGTGCTGGTCAGTGATGTCATGGACGACAGCCCGGCCAAAAAGGCCGGATTCGAACGCGCCGATGTCATCATCGAGTATGACGGCAAACCGATGGATTCACCGACACACCTGCGTAATGCCGTGGCTCAGACTCCCGTGGGGAAAAAGGTGACCATCAAGTTTATTCGTGACAAGAAGCCGAAAACCGTCGACCTCACCATTGTCGAGCAGCCCAAGTCAATGTCGCAAAATGGTGATGACGACGGGGGAGAATCGGCCACGCCGACGGGGGTGTTGTCCAGTCTGGACGTTCGCGACCTGACTGAAGAATTGGCAGGCCGATATGGGTTGAAGTCGAGTGATCGAGGTGTCGTGATTGTTCGGGTCAAGCCCGGGAGTACGGCTGAAGAATTAGGGGTTCGAGAGGGCGATATCGTGCTCGAAGTGAATCGTCAAGCCGTGACGTCGGTGAAGGTCTTTGAGCGGATCGCCGGCAAACTGCCGAAGGATCAAGCCGTCTTGCTGTTGCTGAAACGGCAGGGCAGAACGATCTATCTCACACTTCGTCCATGAGGCGCCCTGAAGTCAGCAAGATCAAAGCGGCCGGCGCCGGGGTTTCGCCGACAACCGATTGATCTTCCCACAATGAGCAAGCCCAGCCCAGACTTCATCCGTGAGTAGTCGCACCGTGGCTCTCGTTCCTGCCGCCGGACGAGGACTTCGCATGGGCGGCCCTGTGCCGAAACAATTCCTGTCGCTCGGCGGGCAACCTCTTATCCTCCATTCTCTCCGTGTGCTCCAAGCCTCTTCAGTCATCGATGAAATCATTCTGGCTGTTCCCACAACCGAGATGGACTATTGCCTCACGCAGATTGTGGCACAGCATCACTTCACCAAAGTGACAAAAGTGGTGCCTGGAGGAAAGGAGCGTCAAGATTCAGTGCGGCATGCGCTCGAGGAAGTGCATGACGATGTCGAGGTAGTGCTGGTCCATGATGCGGTACGCCCGTTTCTCACTGAGCGGATGGTGGAAGAAGTGGTGAGGAAGGCGCGGGCCAAGGGAGCAGCGATTATTGCTCTGCCGATGAAGGATACCGTCAAGCAGGTGGGGATGGACCATGTGATCGAACGGACCCTTGATCGGGAGACACTATGGCTGGCTCAGACCCCGCAAGCCTTCCGCCGAGATTGGTTGTTGACGGCCCATCGGAAGGCTCATGGGGAGGGAGTTCGTGCGACGGACGACGCCTATTTGATGGAGTGGTGCGGATATCCTGTCTCTGTGGTGGAAGGGAGCGGAGAAAATATCAAAGTGACGAAGCCGGAAGACATGGTGATCGGCGAAGCAATCTTGGCGTCACGTCGATCGGATGACATGAAAGGAACGGTATGAAAAAGGGTTCTCGCATCGGCTATGGTTACGACGTCCACCCGCTCGGACCGGGACGTAAATTGATTCTGGGCGGAATTGAAATTCCACACACGAAAGGATTGCTCGGCCATTCCGATTCCGATGTGCTGGTGCATGCGGTCTGCGATGCGTTGTTGGGCGCGATGGGAGAAGGAGATCTTGGGCGGCACTATCCGAGTTCAGATCCCAAGTACAAGGGGATCTCAAGCTTGAAACTGCTGGAAGATGTCATGGCGAAGCTGAAGGCCAATGGGTATCAGATCGGAAACATCGACACCGTGATTGTGGCCCAGGCTCCCCGCCTCGGTCCGCATCTGGCGGCGATGCAGAAGAAAATGGCGGAGACTGCGGACATCGATCCTGTCCTGATCAATGTGAAAGTCAAGAGCGGGGAAGGATTAGATGCGGTCGGGCACGAAGAGGGAATGATCGCTCACGCTGTATGTTTGATCGAGCCGGTCTGACGTCGTACGATACTCAGTCGTGTTGACGAAGATCAAACAAGACCTCCAGGCGATTTTTGATCGGGACCCCGCGGCGACCAGCACACTGGAGGTGGTCCTGACCTATGCCGGGTTTCATGCGCTCTTGGCCTACCGCTTCTCCCACTGGCTGAAGTCACATGATGTTCCGATCCTGCCGCGTGTTGTTTCGCAGTTGGCCCGCTGGATGACCGGTGTTGAGATCCATCCTTCCGCCAAGATCGGGACCGGGTTTTTCATCGACCACGGGATGGGAGTCGTGATCGGGGAAACGGCCGAAATCGGCGATTACGTGACGCTCTTTCAAGGGGTGACGTTGGGCGGTACGGGCAAAGAGCGAGGGAAACGTCATCCCACTCTCGGCAATCACGTCGTGGTCGGGGCCGGGGCCAAGATCCTTGGCGGCATTACGATCGGCGACAACGTGAAGATCGGCGCAAATTCCGTCGTGCTGAAGAACGTCGCGCCTAATTCAACGGTAATCGGAGTTCCTGCCCGCGTCATTAAGACCCAGGGGACGCGTTTGCCAGATGCGACCATGGATCAGGTCAATCTGTCCGATCCGATTATTGACCGGCTGATCGCCCTTGAACGGGAGTTGATCGAGCTCCGCAAGAAGCTCGAAAACCCGGACAAGCCGCCCCGTCCGTAGGTCCTTCCACTCGGCCTCTTCGTTTTCTCCTCGCCCGCCGCTTTATTGCCCACCTTTGTCCGATTCTTTAGGCCAGCAGTGCCAGTCCCGCCGGCCGATCTTCCAACCATCTTCCAGAAGCCCCATCTTCTCGTCTGCACACTTCACCGCTCTAATTCATCATTGTTCTCAGGACTGAAGGGAGGAAGATTTCTCCCGGAGAAATAGGGTATTCTCTCCGGCGAGCCAATACACATAGTGGCAGCCGTATCGAACAGTTTCGGCAGGAACAAGGAAGGGGATCCATGAGTTCAACACCAGGCATCACACCAGCGCGCCAATTTAGGAAGCTCCTGATGTCCGAGCAGTTGGAATTCATCTGTGAAGCCCACAATGGACTCAGCGCAAAAATAGTTCAGGAAACCGGCTTCCGAGGCATTTGGGCCAGCGGTCTCTCCATCTCGGCGCAATTCGGTGTCCGCGACAACAACGAAGCCAGTTGGACCCAAGTCCTGGACAATCTGGAATTCATGTCCGACGCGACGACGATTCCGATTCTTCTCGACGGCGATACCGGATACGGTAACTTCAATAACATGCAGCGGCTCGTCCGTAAACTGGAGCAGCGCCGTATTGCCGCAGTCTGCATCGAGGACAAGCTCTTCCCCAAGACAAATAGCTTTATCAAGGGGGATGCCCAACCGATGGCGGACATGCAAGAGTTTTGCGGCAAGATCAAGGCAGGCAAAGATGCCCAGACCGATCCGGACTTTTCCATCATTGCCCGGGTGGAAGCCTTTATCTGCGGCTGGGGGCTGGCGGAAGCTTTGCGGCGAGCCGAGGCCTATCGGCAGGCGGGTGCCGACGGCATCCTCATTCATAGTGCGCTGTCGGTACCGGATGAGATCCTGTCGTTCAAACAGGAATGGGGAAATCGATGCCCGGTCGTGATTGTGCCCACCAAATATTACGCTACACCCACCGATGTGTTTCGGCAGCATGGATTTTCCATGGTGATTTGGGCCAATCACATACTGCGGGCCGCGGTGGCCGCCATGCAGAAAACGGCGCGGATTTTAAAGGAACAAGAACACCTCCTCTCCATTGAAGACAAGGTCGTGCCGGTTTCAGAAATCTTTCGCCTGCAAAATGCTGCGGAATTACAGGATGCTGAAGACCGCTATCTTCCCCGAGGCGCCGAAAACACGTCCGCCGTCGTGTTGGCCGCCTCCCGCGGGGAGGAACTCCGGGAGTTGACGGAACATCAGCCCAAGACGATGGTGAAAATTCAGGGTGCGCCGATTCTGTCTCACATCGTGGACGCCTACAATGCCGTGGGGATCAAGGACATCACGGTCGTGCGTGGGTATAAAAAGGAGGCGGTGACCCTTCGGAACCTGACCTATCTCGACAATGATGACTTTGCTGAAACCGGTGAGTTGGATTCGCTCGACAAAGCTCTCCGCGCGCGGAAAGGCCTGGCCAAGGATCTGATCATTTCATACGGTGACGTGCTGTTCAATAAGTACATCCCTCAGGCGCTCTGTCAGGAAAAAGAAGACTTTGTGATCTTTGTGGACAGCGATTGGCAGAACCAAAGCAGCTATGCTCGCCTGGGAGGCTTTGCCGAATGCTCTCTGCCGAATTCAAAGAAGGCGTTTAATGCCAAGATCTACCTCAAGCAATTAGGAGATACGGTTCCGAAAGAACACACCCATGGAGTCTGGATGGGTTTTCTGAAAACATCTGCTGCCGGAGCCGTCCAGTTACAGACAATTCTGACCGCGATGCTGGCCGATCCTGTCAATCGCAAAGCCGGCATCCCCCATCTGTTGCAAGAACTGCTGAGGCGTCAGCATCCGATTCGCGTGCTGTATACGGTCGGTCACTGGCTCGACATCAACAGTCTCGATGACGTGGTTCAGGCAGGTAATTTTTGACTTCCGTGCTTGTTTTGCGCATGTGCACTCATCTCGTCATGATGGCGTCGCCGCCGGGTAATTCGGGATCGCCCCACTTGCAACGTATTCGTACTCAATCGTTCTCTATGGAGAAGAGTCCATGCTGAACCCACAGGAATTTATTGAATGTCTGAAAGAGAATGGCGTTGAGTTTTTCACTGGGGTGCCGGATTCCCTGCTTAAAGAGTTGTGTGCCTGCATCGCTCATACGAGTCGAACCGATCGGCATATCATCGCCGCGAATGAAGGCGGAGCAGTCGCACTGGCGCTGGGGTACCACTTGGCGACACGCAACATTCCACTCGTCTATTTACAGAACTCCGGGTTGGGCAACATCATCAATCCACTTTTGTCACTGGCTGATGGAGAGGTGTATTCGATTCCTATGCTGTTCGTCATTGGATGGCGTGGTGAACCGGGGTTCCACGATGAGCCTCAACACAAAAAGCAGGGTCGAGTGATGCTTCCCATGCTCGAGGCCATGGAGATTCCCGTTTCAGTGTTGGGGCCGGAGTTGGATCATGCGGGCACGATCGTGAAAGACGCACTCACCTATGTCCGAAAGACCAGTGCCCCCTATGCCCTCATCATCAAGCAACATACCTTTGGCCCTTTTGTTTCGCCGCGGACTGAGAAAACGGAATTCCCACTCACTCGGGAGGAGGCTATCCAGCAGGTGATCGATGCCCTGGAGCAGCGAGACGTGGTTATCTCTACCACTGGCATGCCTTCTCGGGAAGTGTACGAATACAGAAGCAAAAGAGGTGACGGCCATCACCGCGATTTCTTGACGGTGGGCGGCATGGGGCATGCTTCCCAAATCGCGCTCGGTATTGCGCTCCAAAGACCCGAGCGTTCTGTCTATTGCCTCGATGGGGACGGCGCGCTTCTTATGCACATGGGCGCTCTGGCCCTCAATGGAACGCTGAAGCCCAGAAATTTGAAGCATATTATTCTGAACAATGGCGCCCATGATTCGGTCGGTGGTCAGCCGACGGTGGCAAGGGATGTTGATATTCTGGGCATTGCTCGTGCCGCTGCCTATGAACAGGTTCTGAGGGCTCAAACGAAGCAAGAGCTTCAGTCGTGTCTGGAAGATATGAAACGTTCACTCGGCCCCAGCCTGCTGGAGATCTGCGTACGTCGCGGAGCGAGGAAGGATTTGGGCAGGCCGGCTACCACCCCGGTTCAAAACAAGAACGACTTCATGGAGTTTATTGAGCGCAACGGTTAGCGAATACGAGAAACTGGACGTAGGCTAAGTGCTACGTGTGGTCCTCGTGGAGGACATGATCTCCCATTGATCCTGAATTCAACACGATCCAGCAAGTAGCGACCCACTTTCAACGATTCCTCTGCATCTTTGAAGCATCAATCATAATCGACTCGCACCAAAAACAGCCCCTGTGGGGGAGCAGTTTTGCCGGCAGCCGAGCGGTCGCGAGCCGCAAGAATGGTTTTGAGGCTGTCCGCCGGACGTTTGTGTGCGCCGACTTCCACAAGGGTTCCGACGAGCGATCGCACCATCTGCTTCAAGAACCGGTCGGCGTAGGCTTCAATCCGCAATCCTTCACTCTCTCGAAAGACTGTGAATCGTTGAAGATGACACATGGGATCATCATTTTCTGTAGGCTGTGTCTGGAACGAAGAAAAATCGTGCGCACCGATCAGGTAGAGTCCGGCTGTATTCATCGCCGCGTCATCGAGAGGCCGATGGATGTGCCAACGATAGTCACGTTCAACCGCCAGACGCTCCGGGCGATTCACAATGCGGTACTCATAGAGTTTACCCTTTGCCGAGTGCCTCGCATGGAATGTGTCCGGCATGAGCATGGCTGACCGCACCACAATGCTCTCCGGCAGGTGAGCATTTAAGGCTCTGCTCCATTCGCGAGGCGTCTTGTCCCGATCGATACGGAAGCTGGCAACTTGCCCCAGCGCATGAACTCCGGCGTCGGTACGTCCGGCACCGATGACCGGTACTTTGGTTTGAGTGACACCGAAGATGGCCGCTTCTACGGCTTCTTGAATCGTCGGCTGGCCGGGCTGGCGTTGCCACCCTGCGTAGGCAGTACCGTCATATTCGAGGATGAGTTTTATGGTGGGCATGCAACCCGTGGATCGCGACGAAGGAAACGATCATCGGATATCCGATCGATTGCTGGCGAGGAACGAGACAATGCCTTGATAAAGCGATTGAGCGACATCCCTAACGAACACCGGTTTCTGGAGGAGGTCTTCTTCAGTAGGGTTCGAGATATAGGCAATCTCGGCCAAGATACTGGGCATACTCGTAAATCTCAATACGTAAAAAGGGGCTGTCTTGACGCCATGGTCGTTGACGGCGTAGTGCCCGTTCATTTGAGCGACCATCGCCTCTTTCGCGTTCCAGGCAAGCTCCAACGATTCTTCGATTTTCTTGGTGGTCAGCAAATCCGCGACGAGATATTCCCATCCGACTCCGGTGTTGTTGATGGGCGTGCCGTTTTCTCGCGCCGCCACTTCCAAGGCCCGCTGATCCTTGGCCTCTCCGAAATGATAGATTTCAATGCCTTTGACGGAACGCGAGGGATGCGAATTCACATGGATGGACACGAATAAATCGGCCTCGTGGCTATTGGCAAACTTGGCCCGGTCTCCCAGTTCGACAAAGACATCACGGTCCCGTGTCATCATCACGCGCATGCCCGGTTGCTTGCTCAAAAGCTCCCGGAGTTGAAGTCCCACTTTCAGTGTGATGTCTTTTTCTTCCGTTCGTCGAAGACCCCGTGCTCCGGGGTCCTTCCCCCCATGTCCAGGGTCTATCACAATCGTGGTGTAGTCTTTGGCGGGAGGCGCTATGGGCTGAGGGGCCGGAGGGATTGAACGTGAAGGTATCTCACGTATTCCGTTTGGAGAAGCGGCCCCCTGGTCTATGGAGGGGGTCACATCGACAACCAAGCGGGGAGGATCGGAAAGCGCGAACTGCTTATACGTCCGAAATAATGTGGTTGGGAGGGATACGGCGACAGTATGAGGAGTGAGTTGACTGACTATGAAGGGAGAAGGGACTGTACCATCGGCGGCCTTGGCCAGCGCCGGTTGACTTAGCGAGGCATTGGGAAGCGCAATGACCACGCGACTCGGATTGTCCTCTCGTTGCTCGATGACCTTGATGTGGCGATCTAAATCCATCACGAGTCTGGTTTTGCCCGGGCTGGTCATCACACGGAGGTTTCGGACAGTGACAGGAGCGAGGGAAGCGGGCGTTGCCCCCACACGGGGCTTTTTCGACTTCGTCGCTGCCTGAGGACGATGATGGTCAGGGGATTCACCCCAGGCCGGTTGAATCAAAACGGCATGTGCGGAAAGGAGGAGGATCCCGCAGAGTAAAATGAGAGTAACGGGCTTGACTGAAAGCAGCCGTGGTTCTCGTGCTTGCATATGCCCTTTTCACGCAATGAGGATGTGAAACTATTCTCAGATGTCCGTCGCCTTGTCAAGAAATACGCTAGTTAGTAATGCGGAACCCGCATTGACTGTTCCATCATCTCCGCGGTAGCGTGAGAGATGCCCACTCATCTGATCGTCGATGGGTACAATCTCCTGGGAAGCGGCGGAGCACGTTCCGGGCACTTCGAATCGGCGCGCGAATCGTTATTGCGGGATCTCGCGGCCTATCGTCACCGCAAGAATCATCATATTACCGTCGTGTTCGATGGCTGGCAGCAAGGCCGACCGACGGAGGAGCGGGAACATCGCGCCGGTGTGCAGGTGATCTATTCGAAACGGGGCGAGCGGGCGGATCAGGTGATCCAACGGTTGGCACGGGAATATGGAGTCGACTGCGCGGTCGTCAGTTCCGACCATGAGATTGTCAATGCGGCTAGAGCGCATGGGGCCTTCGTCATGGAAGCTCGGGAGTTTGCGGGGAAACTCCGCGGATTGACGGCTTCGGTCGGCACCATCCCATACAAGGAACTCGATGTCGGAGATGGCGAGCGCTCAAGGCGCGGACCGGAAAAGAAAGGGAATCCCCGGAAGCTTCCAAAGTCCCAAAGGCAGCGAGACCGTCAGCTCAGGCGATTTTGAACAGCTGCTTCGCGTTGTCGCTGGTTTGCCTGGAAACTTGTTCCAACGACAGAGATGGCGCATGGAGAGACGCCAACTGTTGTGCGACCAGGGTCACATAGGCCGGTTCGTTGCGCTTCCCTCGATAGGGGACGGGCGTAAGATATGGGCAGTCGGTTTCGATGAGTATGCGATCCAGCGGCGTTTGGCTGGCGATCTCGCGGAGCGCCGTTGCGTTTTGGAAGGTCAGAATTCCAGAAAACGAAAGGTAAAATCCTAGATCCAACGCCTCTTTAGCCAGCCAGCCATCACCGGAAAAGCAGTGAAACACCCCGCCGATCTCTGCTGCCCTCTCTTCCTTCAGAATTGCGATCGTATCCTCCTGTGCCTCTCTCGTGTGAATGATCACGGGCAGCTTGAGTTCGCGCGCAAGCTGAATCTGTTCGCGGAATCGTTCGCGCTGTTCCTTGGGAGAAGAATGATTGTAGTGATAGTCGAGCCCGATCTCTCCATAGGCCACGACCTTGCCGCTCTGCGCCAAACGGCGGAATTCATCGTACCAGTTGTCCTCGATATGTTTGACCTCATGTGGATGAACCCCGACTGAGGCATACACGAAGGGAAAGCGCTCGGCCAGTTCGGCGGCAGATCGACTGGTTGTGAGGTCGCATCCGATGGTGAGGAGCATCCCGACTCCGGCTTCCCGCGCACGGGAAATCATGGCGTCACGGTCGTCGTTGTAGCGGGCATCGTCGAGATGCGTGTGTGTGTCGATCAACATGGGCGCATCCTACCATGGTGGTGAAATTCAGGATACTCACGTGTTCTACAATCGGTTTGTTCTGAGCGTATCAAAGAGACATGGTCTGCGCTCATGGTTCAACATCCCTATGATTCAGCGATCATGGACTCACACGGTCATCGTTGTCGAAGTGTAATGGGGTTCCGACGGTCAGAGAGGATAGGGGTCAGGAGACCGGTTTAGGAGTGATCGCGGTCGCGAGCTCATGCAACAGATGTTCTGTTTCGCCCCAGCCAAGGCAGGCATCGGTAATGGAAACACCGTGAAGGAGGGCGACGCCTTCTTTCCATGCCTGTCTACCGGGGTTCAAGTTGCTTTCGAGCATCAGCCCCATAATGCTTTGGCGGCCTTCCCGGAATTGCCGCAACACCTCATGGGCGACAAAGCCTTGACGGGTATGGTCCTTCTTGGAATTGTCGTGTGAGCAATCGATCATGATCGGGCGGGCGATGCCTTCTTCTGCAACCGCAGCTTCTGCCTTGGCGACGTGCTCGGCTTCGTAATTGGTTCTTCCGCCTCCACCGCGCAACACGATATGGCGGTCAGGGTTCCCCATCGTCTTGATGATCGCGGTTTGGCCGTCGGCGTTGATACCGACGAAATGATGTGGAATACGGGCGGACATCATTGCGTTGATGGCGACCTGCATGCTGCCCTCGGTCCCATTCTTAAATCCGACCGGCATGGACACGCCGCTGGCCATTTCCCGATGGGTTTGGCTCTCCGTGGTGCGGGCGCCGATCGCCGCCCAACTGATCAAGTCGGCGACGTATTGCGGGCTGATGGGATCCAGCAATTCCGTCCCGCAGGGGAGGCCCAACTGATTGATCCTGAGGAGAATCGCTCTCGCCAATTCCACCCCCGTCGCGATGTCACAGGTTCCATCGAGGTGAGGGTCATTAATGAGACCTTTCCATCCGACGGTGGTCCTGGGCTTTTCAAAATAGGTTCGCATGACGATGAGGAAGCGATCACGCAAGGCATCGGCAACGGGCTTCAGTCTTGCGGCGTATTCATAGGCGGCGTCAGGATCATGCACGGAACACGGACCCACGATGACCAGGAGCCGGTCACGATCTTGCCCATGAAGAATTCGGCGAATCGCTTCTCTGGTTTCGACGACAAGTGCTGCCGCCTGATCAGTAATGGGCAGTTTTGTCTTGACGGCACGCGGGGAGGGGAGTGCCTTGATTTCGATAACGTGTTGGTTGTCGATCGGTCTATTCATGAATTCTACGCACCCTGATTTGGCTCTTGATGGACTCTACCCTGAAAGAGGAGAAATCTAACGAATAATAGCAGAAAAGTCTATACTGCCTAACTAGGCGGCCGATCAGAGAGAATTGGGGCCTGGAGCGAGGAGTTCTTGCAATTTCAAGCATGGGTTCTTATTCTAGGGCTATGCGAGCCATGATGGCTGGAACTACACGTTTCTCCCCGTTACTCCGTTTGGGAGTTGCGCTGGGGATGATCTGCATCATGCTGGGCATGGCGCCTTTTGCCATGGCCCAGGACGTTCATCACGAGCTGGCCGCAGCTGATTCGGATGGTCACGAACATTCGGACACCGACATTTGTCAGTGGGTGCAGCACCATACCGCCGGCTCAGTCGATTGTAATGTTCCTCGGTTAGCTCTTTGCGAATCAGTCCAACAGCGGGAGCTTCCGTCCGAAGCTATTTTGCTGTCAGCAGCCCCTTCGCTCGTCGGCCCTTCCCGCGCTCCTCCCCGTTTGTAACCATCGCGTCAGTCTCCGGATAGGAACATAGGCTGCTCGGTACGGGGCATGCCTGATTCCGTCCCATGTTTCCACGATCGTCGCGTTGTGACTGAGGAGGGGCATGATGTACCCAGTGGTGAGATGTGTACTGTGCGCAGGGTTTGCCATAGGAATGGCCTGGTGTAACTGTTCAGACATCTATGCGGCGGAGCATGATGAGTCCTTGGTCATTAAGGGAGTGGTCCAAAATCAGGATCTTCGCCGGGTGCCCCTGGCAGTGGTTGAGGTGAAGAATCAAGAGGGGGACACGGTATCCTCCGGAGTTTCGAACGATGCCGGCGAATTCAAAGTCTCTGTCCAAGAGGGCGGCACCTATTCCGTCAGCGCCATTCAAGAAACCTATCGAAGTGAATATGTCGTGCTGACGCTGGGCGACGAGCCACCAAAGCCTGTGACGCTCACCCTCTCAAAAACTACGGAAGTGGCGCTTGAAGTGGTATCGCCGCTGCCGCCCATTCAGGCCAAGGCCTCGAGTGAGACCTATTCCCTCAGCCGGAGAGAAATCGATGTCCTCCCGCGCGGGAACAACATCAATCTGGAGGATCTGTTGGTGACGATCCCAAGCGCAACCTACGGATCCTTGAAACAAGTCCACATCCACCAAGACCATGCCAATCTTCAGTTCCGCATCGATGGGGTTCCGATTCCAGACACGGTCTCTTCGACGTTTTCGGATGTGATTACGCCCAGAGCCTGGGAGCGGGCGGATATCGTACTGGGTGGTATGGAGGCAAACGTGGGGAACAAGGCGACGGCGCTCCTCGACATCACAACCAAGAGCGGGACGAAGCCGGGGTTTGGGTCGCTTCAAATGTTCGGAGGGTCGAACAACACCATCAATCCGTCCGTCGAGTACGGAGGAAGCATCGGCCAGAAGTTCCGCTACTACTTCTTGAACAGCTATACGGCGACGAATCGGGGAATCGAGCCACCGACCCTCGGCCATTCCATCTTTCACGGGCAGAGCGAGCGGAACCAAACGATGTTTCGCGGTGATTATCAGCACGATAACAACAATAACTTCACTTTCCTATTCTTGAACTCCGTCGCCAAGTATCAGATTCCCACGCTGCCGGGCCAGGCGCTGAATCCCACCATCGTCGGTCTGCTACCCGGAGGGTTGACCCCCGTGCCGTCGGAAATGGTGGATGAGAATCAAAAAGAGAATAATCAGTACGGCCACGTGGTCTGGAGACACGACATCAACACCCGCAATTATTTCAGTATGGCCGGGTATTTCCGCCGCACGAGAGCTACGTTCAGGACCGATCCGTTCAATGTCTTGGCGTATGTGCCCGACGAAACGGAACCTTTCTCGGCCGGCAGCCAAGATCGCATCGGTTATTCCGGCGGTGCACGATTCGATTATACCTTTGTCCACAGCAAGGAGCATTTGATCAAGGCAGGATTCCAGATCGACCGCACGCAGGCGATCAATAAGACGAGGCTGTTTACGTTTCTCGATGACGGGTCGGGCGGTCCCACCGGAAGTGTCATCAATGTCAATGCCGACAACCGGCTGATCGGCTGGCGCCAGGAGTTCTGGATTCAGGATCAATGGACTCCGAACGAGCACTGGACCTTCAACGTGGGCGTCCGCGGGGATGCCGTGCAGTACCAGCGAGATGAAGGACAGATCAGCCCGCGGATCGGCGTCACGTATCGATACAACCCAGCCCATGCGTTCCACGCCTTCTATGGCCGGCTCTTTACTCCTCCGAATCTTGAGGCGATTTCCTTCGCCAAGCTGAATACGGCGGGAACGAAGGCGGCTCCGGAGGATACGACCAACAATCAGCCTCGCGCCGAACGCGCCCATTACTTTCAGATCGGCAGCTCCCATGCCTTGACGGATTGGGCGACGCTGCAACTCACCGGCTACTACAAGCTGGCCAACTTTCTTTCGGATGCCGGCCAGTTCGGCACGACGCCATTGCTGAATTATTTTGCCTTTGAGCGAGGCTGGACCAGGGGCGCCGATGCGGCGCTCAAGGTGTGGTTCATGGAGAATCTGTCGGGCCGCGGGAACATCGCCTGGGGACAGTGTAAAGGGTACGGGCTGCAATCCGGCCATTTCTTATTGGAGGCGGCCGAGATTGCGGATATCAATACCTCCAGTGGAATCCATTGTGATCACCAACAGACGTTGACCGCTTCGGGAGTGCTGAGTTATCGATTGCTCGAGCGAACGACGATCACCGGGCAGGTGTTGTTCGCATCGGGACTTCGAACGGCGGAGGAAGGTGGAAAGACCAATTCGACTCATAGCCCGTCCTACACCGTCTATAATTTTTCGATCGCCCATGTCATTCCGTTGCCCTGGGATGGGCAGAAGCTACTGCTCGGGTTCGATATCGTGAATGCCCTGGATCAAAAGTATTTCATCAACCAAGGGGAGGGAAGTATCGGTCTTGGTGTCTCCCACGCCGGGATGCCCCGGTCCTTCTTCTTCCGAGGGCAATGGTTCTTCTGATATAAGAGGATGGTAGGGATGGAATCATGACGATGCTGTGCCGAGCGGGGAAACGGTTCGTGTTCTCCGGTGTGCTGTGCGTGTTCCTGGGTCCGGCCGCTGCAAATGCAGCGGCGGGTGACGACGCGACCCATGAGAGCGATCACGAGGAAGACGTCCTGGAGCTGCCGGAGGTCCATGTTCATGGACTGCCTCTCAATAAAGATCAGCAAGTGGGTCCTGTCGCCAAGTCCACGCCATGGCCCGGCATTCCTGCATCACTCGCCGGCCAAGAACTCGATGATTGGATGAAGGCACGCTTGTTGGTTTCCAAGCAGGCGAAGGTGACGGTCGTGGTGTTGGAGCCGTGCAAACATCGGGAACTCACGACTGCCGGAGTCAATGCGCTCGGCAGATGGACCTTCGATCCCCAGATGCGTGGGGACGATCCGGTTGACGGTGAGCTGACCGTCCGAATCCATTTTCGGACGCGGTGAAGGGTGGATCTCTGACAATCGTCATTTACTTTATGCGCAGGAGAATGGTTGCCGCTTGACGCCCAACGGGTAACGCTTTATCGTCGCGTGCATGAGCATAGACGAGACTCTTTTTCTGGCGATCAACGGCTTGGCGGGCCGGTCACCGGCTGCCGATCACTTCTTTCTCCAACTGGGACACCGGAGCCTGCTCTATGTGCCAGGGGCCTGCGGTATCGCATATTGGATTTGGAGCAACCGGCGAGAGGCGTTCTTAGGCGGGCCGGTTCTGGCCGGCGCGGTCGGACTCGCTGATTTTATCGGTGGACAGCTCAAATGGGTCTTTGAGCGTGTCAGGCCATGCCGGGCACTTTCCGAGGCGGTCAAGATCGAGCCGAGTGGCTGCGGAGGATTATTCAGTTTTCCGTCGAACCATGCGATTAACACGGCCGCTGCCGCCGCGTTCCTGCAAACCCTCTATCCGAAATCCGGTTGGGTCACCTGGCCGATCGTGGGACTCGTGGGATTCGCCCGCGTGTATATCGGCGCGCATTATGTGACTGATGTGCTCGGCGGATGGTTGCTCGGAGGGCTTCTTGGCGCAGGAGCAGCATTCGTCCTACTTCGCTGGCCACGATTCAGAAAGAAGTTAGGATCGGTGGCCGCACCGGTTGAGGAAGCACACGTAAGGTCCTAAGGATTATGCAGACGATGTGGGCTGCTCCACTGTCGCCAAAAGATCCGCTCGCAGACGATCGATATCATATCCTCGGCCGATCAATACCAAGGCCGGATTCGGTTCATCCAACAAGGTGAGCGGCGCAATTGTCGCCTGCCCAGGCGGCGCATACTGGAATTCCTGCAGCTCCGGTTCATTCGCAAATCGGAAGTAGCCTTTCGCCCGTTCCAGTTCCTTCGGAATAGTTTTAATCCACGCCAAGAATCGCCGGCGAATGAGCGGACCCGGCAATGGGACCGTGGTGGCGATCGGATGGTAAGCCGCCCGTTGAGGGGAACTCGCTCGTGACTTGCTGAAGAGCACATTGGTGGGCACCGCCGGTTTCGCCGATGGATGGGGTGTCAGAAGGGCTGCGGCATCGAGCCGCGCATGGGACGTTTCCCACAGGCGGGCATAGGGATTTTGTTCGAGAATGGTGTCGCGGAACCTTTCCCAATGGCCAGGAACGTAGAGGTCCCGCTTGTTCAAGATCAGTTCGTCGGCACAGCGGATCGCTTGGGTCGTCACATAGGCGCTGGAGTGGCTTTCTTCCGTCGAGACAGGATGGAGGAGAGCAATTACCCGTTCAAGCGCAGCCAGCCGCGCCGTATAGGCATCAGTTACCGCGTCGATCACTTCGGCGGGATCGGCGAGCCCTGAACATTCCAGAATCAGAACATCCGATCCATGATCGCGCACCAGCTGCGCGATTCCCCAAGACAGGTCCTCTTTCGTGTCGCAACAGACGCAGCCTCCGGCCAGGTTCATGACCTGCTCGGCAAGTGTGCCGGCGCGAGGGCCATCGATGCTGACCGCCCCTGCCTCGTTCATCAGGACACCGGCCCGCCGTCCTTGCGCTTTCCAATATTCGAGCAAACGCATCAACAGCGTGGTCTTACCCGCGCCAAGGGAACCGCAGAGGATATAGAAGGGGACAGGGACCGACATCGTACGCCTCCGCAATCAGGTAAGGGGTATTGTACCGGGATGAGTCTGGAACATGAAGGGCATATGAGAAAAGCACCCAGTCATGCCAGGGGTCTATTTCAATGAGGTGGCGAAGAGTGGCCTATCAGGAGTTGACTCAACCGCACGTTATCCTCCAGCGAAGACCGGGCGAAATCCGGCATCGGTAAGAATGCGGGCGACCGCGTCACGCTGATCGCCTTGAATTTCGATCCGCCCCTCTTTGACCGTCCCGCCGGCCCCACAGGCTTTCTGCATCTGCTTGGCGAGGATCTCTTTCTCCGCCTGGCCGATCCCGACAAACCCCGTGACGACCGTAACTGTCTTCCCACCGCGGTGCGCCGTCTGGCGAACGATATCCACCCGCCCGCGATTCTTGTTGGGCACGACGGACACCGGAGCCCTCTGGTTGCAAACAGGTGGGGTGCCTGAAGCCGCTGGTAGTTGTGCTTGTTTCAGCGCGGCGAAGGGACTGGTCCACTTGACCGGCCCACCGTCTGTGGGAAGGCGTTTCTTCTCTTTCATGCGGTGTCTGCTCCGGGGGAAAAGCCTACTCCGAGGCGGAACACGCCGATAGTCAGCTTGAGCTTCCCAACCGTGACGGGCACGAGCTCGTTCGTCGCGTGGACGAAATCATTCCGGTCCCTGCTGGACGGGTTGATGAACACTTCGCAGGGGTGGGGCCTGTTGCTTGACAAGGAAGAAAAGCCTCCTGGACTTCCCAGACTTTAACGGTGTGTCCGCAAAAGTCTGGGAAGTCCATCCCGACCCCTTTGGTTCCCATGCATAAGGAGTTTCCCAAGGACGTCGAGCGGTGGTGTTCCACTACTCAGGAGATTACGCGTGCGGCGGTGTCGGGGTTATCCGCCAAGCTCAGGGGTCCACGAAAACAAAAAATCGACTCGTCGAAAAGTGAGCAGGGGAGTGAGGAGCGGATACTCAGTTCAGCGACAACGATGCCTTCGTTGATCGTCATCTTTCAGGATCGATCAGGAACGGTAGATCTGCATCACGCACCGCAGCAACCAAACCACCTGATCGTACATTTTACGGATGGGAAGCAAGAGGAAGTGCCTGCGCGGCAATGTCAAATTGACCAAATCATTTTCCAGTAATTCTCAGCCATTCTTGATTGCATCATGAGAAGTTCATTAAGCCTCACTCGTCCCTCTCTCCCATCCTCGATGGGGAGGGGGACGACCGGAACCGCTCATTACACCCAAGTCGTTTTGCCAGCCATTAGTTTTTCAGATTGCCATCAATCGCTTCCTGGCATGCCAGCTAAACTCATCCAGTATTTTGCCGTTGCTCTGTCGTGATGTAGGGATGAGCGGCCACATTCTTGCGTACACGGAGGAGGTCTGGTGCGTGAGGCCGTCGCGACGCCAGGGGATCACCGTTCTACTCTAAGACCCGTCTCGCGTTGATGGGCTATCATGGGTTCTTTGTGGCGTCTTTCTTGCGCTGCATAGAATCTCGCGATCTTCTTTCTTTATTGCCTGACATCGCCCGTGCATAAGTTGATGGTGCGACGTATTCCAGAGAGACGACTGATAGCTCGTCGTTTTCGGTATCGCCGTTGTGATGGCCTCTTTGCTGATCGGGCAGAGGCAGTGGCCCCGGTTAGTGCCTGTGTCAGATCTCACGGAACGGTCCGTGGCAGACGGCCGGCTGATTGAGTGCCACGGATCTACTGACCGCGCCTTCGTCACCAAAGCTCCCATACCGCTGAACTAGTCACTCAGATACGCGAAGGACTGACGAACAGTGAGCATCTGATCAAGAAGCTGAAGGGCACCTGAGCCTGGACACGCTCTGACTCTAATTGTTCGACGCGATAGATATGGTCTATCGAACCGGCTGTGTCCTCTGAAATCTGATTGGGTTTCGTGAAACCACCCGCGCGCTTGTTTGATCGGCGACGAGCCGCGTTCGATCCCGTCTTCATGTGGAATCAGATCGGCTATGGCCAAGCCAGATGGCTCCGCAGTCAGTCCGCCAGTTCACGCAGGGACGGGTGGAGTGCCCTCAACGACTGATGATCATCTCAGTGGGACTTTCGATTGCGGAACAATTGGAGTGGGATCTCACTGAGCATCACGATACGACCAAGCTCCGTTTGCGGCAGGCTAGATCCATTGTACCGACCATCCCATCCTCACTGAACACCCTTGATACTTCCCCTTGATCTTCATCCATCTGCCAAATCCTGATTCATCCATGAAGAACCAGAGTCGGCGGTACTGTAGTTGGACATGTCCAACAAAGCACCTCATGCTAAGAAAAGGCAGAAGTTGTAAGAGCTGGACATTTGCCATCGACGAGCGAATGAAACAGGAGCCAAGGCTCACCGAATATCTCGCAGGGGTGTGGTGAGAAGTCTGAGTCACCTGAAGGGTTAGAAACATGCGCGCACAATGCGGATTGAGTCAGGCAAGATCGGTAAAGCTCGCCAGGACGGCAACAGGCGTAGATTGCTTACTCGTGAAGCAGTGCCTCCGGCTGGTGTTTCTCACGCTGCAGGAGTTTCTGAATGTTCAGTGGCGAATTCGAACTGATCGCTCAAGGTCTGGCAATCTTCCTTGACGTCGTGCTCAACAGAGGTTTAGGTTAATAACCAGCGAAGAGGTGCGTGATGAGACTTGTGGTTGTCAGTCTCCTCATCCCTTTCAGCGTTTATACCAGGTATCGCGGCACTCTCAGCGCCAACCACTTTGACCTCAATTCCATCGGGAATCCATTCGGGACTGGCAGTTTCTTCTCATTGAAGAGCCTTGGGAGCGAGCAAGGTCGTCACAGAAGCTCGGCCCATAATCAGTCTGCCGCTATCGCTCTCTGTGCCACGGATGATCCCGTATTCTACGATCGGCAAGGTCGCTCAAGGACCACCACGGGAATACATCAGCGTGATCCCAAGTTGGTGAACAGTCCAAAAAGGAGAGAATGTTATGTCTGAAAGACATTTCATATATTACGCGCCCACCTGCTTAGTATTCCTGCTACTAGGGTCACTGGCTATCGCCCACGATGCGGATCTCGGCGGGCCATATAGCCACAGGAATGTCCCAGCTACGATTACGAAGATCGAATCGGGGCTGATGTACCTTGAGATGCAAGGGGCTGCAGGCAAGAAAGTGTCAGCGCGGTGGGTCAGCATAAAGAAGGCGGAACGCATGGGACTGCACGAAGCCAAGGTGGGAGATGAGGTGATCGCGACAGTGGATGAATCGAATGTTCTGCTGGACATTCACGATCCAAACCGTCCTATCCACCGTCATCGCGTTTTGGTCGGGAACCTCGCCTATGCGGATCCGTTCTGGGAGGTAGTCGAGGTCTATACTGGTGGAGGATTGGAGTCGTTTTCGGTTGACTCCTTAGCGGGCAGTAAACTTGGCACGCTTAAAGAAGGAGCCTTGATAAGAGCAGAGTTAGACGAGGCGAATGTGGTGGTTGACATCCATCCCTACCACCGGCAACGCGAGCACTCAGGTATTTCGCGCAACACGCAACCGAGGGCGCACTCGTCCAGATGATTGCGGCACGATCGCGAGATCAACAAAGTATGGCATCCCGTGTGTGTTTCTTTGTCCTCATCTGCTTGAGATAGCATGTGGTGAGGCTTGGGTGTCGATTCTCAAGTCCCCTCCGAACGTGAGGGGATCACGAAGGTCCTAGGGTCCGCTATCGTAGCAAGGGCCACAAGGGGGCGCCGATAATGACCAAAGGTGTCTGGGTGTTGCTCGTGATGGCAATGCTTGCCGTGACAGGAAATGTTGCAATGCTGTGGTACGTCCTGCAATCAGGTTTTAGTGCGACGGAACAGCCAGTGAAGCTCGAGGTCCTGTTCGCGCGTCAGCTCAGGCGCCTGGCAATGCCCGAAGTCCAGAAGCAGATGAGAAACCCCGTTCCCGTCACAGACCAGGTTCTTGCAGAAGCGCGGGTTCACTTTGCGGACCACTGTGCGAACTGCCACGGGAACGATGGAAGTGGCTCTACCTTGATCGGACAGAACTTCTATCCCAGAACACCCGACCTGACTAAAATAGAGACGCAGTCCTTCTCGGATGGAGAGCTGTTCTATATCATCCATAATGGCGTTCGATTTACCGGAATGCCCGCATGGGGGAAAGGCCGTCCCGAACCGGATCTCGATAGTTGGAAGCTGGTGCATTTTATTCGTCATCTCCCAAGCATTACGAGCGAGGAACTGGAAGAAATGGAGCAGTATAACCCCGTGAGTCAAGTCGCGCGGGAAGAGCAGGAACGAATCGACCGTTTTCTGCAAGGTGAAGAGCTTGATCCGCAGTCTCCTGCGCACCATCATTAACTGAGGCTAGAATGCTGACCAACATGGTGAAACAAGTAGGAATACTGGTCCTGCTGATGACCGCAACATTACCCGGGATAGCTGCCGCGCATGGGGAAGGGCTGCACGTCTTTGGCACGATCACCGTCCTCGACACTGCTGAGATTCAAGTTCTGACGATAGAAGGGAAAACAGTCTCAATCCACACAGTTGCCGAGACAAAATATCGGAATAAAGGAAGGAGAGGTGGAGGAAACGTTCCTAAGGTAGGGGACCGAGTTGCTGTAGATGTCACAGAGAAGGATGGCAAATTGATGGCCGCTGAAGTCCAATTCTCCTCCTCTACGAAGCAACAGAAACCGTGAAGGGATGATGCTCGCCGGCAGGTATGCTGCCCCCACCCTCCTTCAACAGGTTCAGATCCTCTGTGAGTGCCGGTGGAGTGCCGTGGTCAGAGGCGTCGAGTGTCTGCACCAAGCCAATCGCCATTTTTATATCAGGAGGATATTCTCAGACGGGACCCATTGCTCACATGGTGGGGGTGTGTGCAGAATTGGAGGTGGGGGAAGACAGAAAGTACCTCACCACGTAATGGCATATCCAGGAAGCGATTGGATCAGCGACCTGCTGGGTCACATCCCAGCTGGTACAACCACTGGACCGGGACACTGAGATACCTCAGCGTCCCGGAGCCCTCATAATAGTCGCTGGTCGACCAGGTGGAGCCGTCCTCTGGTTGGTTTGTGCTACAGGTTACGGACCGAAGGAGATATAGACCTGAGAGAAAAAATGCATCGGAGGTCTTTTTGCAGCGCCGAGTTATGACCCTATCTCCGAGATGTAGGAACCCAGAATCGATAAAACTATTCATCTCAGTAATCGCTGATCGGCTTCAATCACACCGTACCATTCCAGTTGGACTCTGCCACGACATCATGAGGAGACGAAATCTTGTTGGACATGTCCAACAAATCACTTAGTCCTCCATGATTGCATGATTATATGGCCTCCAGAATTTGACTAGGGCTGGTATCAGTCGAACAGGCTAGGCGGGTTCGGCTACTCAGTCGTCCAAGTTGAGAAGAGAAAATGGACCGGGAGTCTTTTCAGGTGAGCACACGTCGGAACTTGATTTGTCCCGCGTGTTTTTCCATCTGAGCCAGATCATAGACCGCTTGCATTCGCAGCCGGGTTTCGGCCCCGGCTCCTCGTGGACAAGTGGGTGAAGACACCGCCATGTTCTCAATCGAGCAAGGGGGAGCGTCGGTCACCTTTGATAGCAATTCCTCGTGGGATCATCCGGCGGTGAATCGTGGGCGCAGTTCGGGCCCATGGGCCGTGGCGCCCGGACATAGCCTTCGACCGTATGGTTTTTTTCTAAGATCTCAAAATGAGACTCGTGACACGATCCTGAACATCCGGTCGTGGTGGGCAATGGGTTGTTCAGGGCCACGGATTTCCCGCCGACCGGGATAAAGCGCGGATAGGATATTGTCGTCGCGCCGAACGTTAACCGTCCCTGTTGTGGCGACTGCTCGACTCGAGTGGTAAATGTCGGGCGTACGCGCTCAGGTCTCAACACCGTTGCCCAGATGGGATCATCAGGGGCGACCAAGAACGCGTTGTTCCCGCGATGACATTCGGTGCACGCCACAGTCCCGAGAGCGAATCCTTGGATGGGGTCTCGGAGCGAGGATAGCTGTATCTCGGTTGCCTCGGGTGTCCACCTTGTACGCGCTGAACTCGGGTCGTTTCCCCAAAAACAGGCATGCCCTGTCGTGGCGCTTTGACAGATAACTTGGAATGATCCGCCATTTCGTCCAAGCGCGATGCAGGCGCCTCTCACGTTTGGTGAGGCGTACGACCAGACGCTTGCGAATGCAGTCTGATCGACCGGTGCCTGCTCCGGACTATTCGGCGTCAGCAGGATGGTCTTGAGATTGCCGTGGCTTTCCCATTCGGAGGAAGACTGCTTCCAATCGGGTGGAACCGGCACACCTCTCGCGCGGCAGGATTCCATGTAGTCGCCTTCGACCGTGACGCCCAAGATCGCTGTCTGAGTTGCACCAGGCGATCGGGAGTTCCCCGCTTCTTTCGGTGGCTCGACGAACAAGCAGCCCGCGAGGAGTAAGCAGACCGAGGTCATGACATATGATCTGAGAAAACTCCCAGTTGTTCCAGAATGCCTGGCACTCATCTCCGCACGTCCTGTATGGCGTTTTGACTAGAGCGCCTGATTATACATCACAGGGGCTGATGTCAAGGGCTCCTTTGGTCGAACGTGTTCGACAGCGGCCACGCGACAATCCTCGCTCGCGGTGTTGCTGCGCACATTCTTGTGATAGAGAAACTGTACCGGAGACTTTCTGATTTACCAGCGCGTCTGCGGAATAACCGTGTCAGTCCTACCTGGTTTGGACCATCGGAAGTTCACGTGAACCTTCTGCTGCTTGCTGAATCCGCAGACGTTCGAGACGCGAGGCTTCGAACACGTTGTGGAGCATGTCATCCGCCACCTGGGTCAGCTGCGCCGCGGCATCTTTCATGTCGGCGTGCTCGACCAAACGCGAGACCACTTCGGCTTTGGTAGCACCTTTCTTCTGGCCCATGAAGGGCTTGAGGAGAAGATAGGCCACGTCTCGCACCGGCATATAGCGAAAGAAGCGGCGGAGGAGCTGAAAGGTTTGGACGGGGTAATGGATGAGTTTATAGAGAAAAAGTTTTTTGATTCCTGCTTGTCGCACTCGGTTGATGGTTTCACCTGAGAGACAGGTTGGATCGATTTCTGAACATTTAAAATATTTGAACCAATCCGTGGATTCGTTGACCAGCCCGCGTTTGACGTATTCCTGCCACAAGGGTGTGCCCCGATAGACACAAAGCCGGTTGAACCCGAAGGTATCGAGGGGAAGGGCTGATGCGAAGTCGAAGGTGGCCTCCATATCCTCAATCGTCTCGTCCGGATTGCCCACCGTGAAAAATCCGTGCACGATCTCCACGCCGGCCTTTTTCGCATTCTTGACGGCGGTGGTGACCTGGTCCAGCGTCTGTTCCTTTTTCAAGCGATCGAGAATCTTCTGGCTGCCGCTCTCGATGCCGAACATCATGGCGCCGCAATTGGCCTTCGCCATGGCCGGAAACAGATGTTGGGCGACAGAATCCACACGCCCCTCAATGCCCCATCGGATCGACAGCTTTGCTTCCATGATCCCGTTGCAAATCGCCTCGATTCGCTTGGGCTGGAGCAGGAAATGATCGTCGACAAAACCGACGGACTCATAGCCCAGTTCTTCCAGATACTTGAGTTCCGCGACCACATGCTGTGGGCTACGGGCTCGCCATTTCCCTTCGTTGAAGATCGGAATGTCGCAAAAAATACAGGGCCAGGGGCACCCTCGAGAGGTTTGCATGGTCGTGAACCGTCTCATCGAGAGAACCACGGGTACATCTAATGGCATGGACTCGACATAGTCGAGTTTCAAACTCTCGCGATCCGGGAAGGGCCACTGATCCAGTTGCCGCTCCATGGAGCGATTGGGATTGTGGACGACCTGCCCGTTCTTCATCCACGTCAGACCCGCGACATCTTGCGGGTTCTCGAAGTTCGCCAGCAGATCGAGCAGCAACTGTTCTCCGTCGCCCCGACATACATAATCAACTTCGGGACATTGCAATTTCACCAAGGGAGCATTCAGGCTGGCGAACACACCGCCGAACGCGAGCTTCACAGCCCGATTGGTTGCACGAATCTCCCGTGCAAGCATCTTGGCGTAGGGATAGCTCGTGGTACTGAGAAAACTGAGGCCGACGAGCGCTGGTTGCTCTCGATTGATTTGATCGATAATGACTTGGTTCGGGGTGTCGGGGTTGGCCTGATCGAACATCACACATTCGTGTCCTGCCTGCTTGATGACGGACGACAACGACATGATGCCGATGGGAGGAAACCCCATGACGCGAATATTGCCGTTCGTGGCGCGTGTTTTAGCGGGTAGCGCGTAGAACTGTGGATCGCGAACGTGGATCAGGTAGACGAGCATACCGGCCTCCCAACGTGGAATGGTTCCTACGGGCTACACTGCGAAGTGTGCTTTGTCGTCGGGACAACGCCGGGTCACGTCACCCGCACCTCGGTTCCAGTCTCTTTTCAGAAAAACCAAAGAGAATTCAATTGAAGTATGCCTGGGCAGAATTTGGCAGGCTGGTCAAAATTGCTCACTTTTAGGAGAGAGATGAAGTATCCAGGAAGCTCTGCTCCACGAGACCTACAGAATCGAATCATGTATAGAGCTGCGGGCTGACTCTGGATGGCCTGCGGCAAGTGCGCGAAGAACCTCATCCCCATACGCCAGCAAGCTCTCCACGTCGGCCGACTGCTTGATCTCACGCTTGGCTTCCTCCAACACCAACCGGATGTGTCTGTCGGCGGCCGCGCGCCGATCCTGGCTCGCGGTGCTAGTACAAACGTTCTTGAGAAGCTGGATCAGGCTCCGCACGACGGTCGGCTCCTTCGCCCCGAACCGACGGATTTGTCCGGTGCTGAGCTGCAGGTAATCCGCAAAACCCGGGAACGGAATCGCCACACGCACCGTGCCCTGTTCGTCACGGTACAGCCGGTCGCCCAACCGCCGGCGAGCCAGAACGCAGAGGACTTCCGACAAGTGGTGCACGGCCTGGGTCGCTGTGTAGGGGTCGTTGATTGCCGAGGACAATGCTCTATTGCCGATATCGACCAAGCGGCGGATGCCGAAGGGAACATCTTGCAGCATCGTCCGCTCGAACCCGATCTGGATCGAGTCGCGGATTGCCTTTTCTAGTTCAGCATCGGGCGACGGATGATCGGCCGATGGGTGCCACGCCCAAGCAATTGGTGTCCCGGCGACAACGTGATGACCCACGGACTTGACGAGCCGAATAACCAGGTCCTTCTCCGTTGCAGCTTGGACGAGCGCTTGAGGGCTGACCTCTTGAATGTATCCGGAACAGTGGGCCGGCAGGGGAATGGCCAAGGCGGGTGGGTCCGGGCAGCGCTCCTCGGATTCCGGGTAGCCGGTTTGGTCGGGGTAGAGGTCGTCGATGACCTCCAAGGTCTCGCGCACGATCATGTTCATGATTGTGTCGATTTGAATTGAGGAGGAAAGATGATGGATGAAGTAGATGAGTACACCCAAGCTTGCCAGCGCGAGCCCAAGCGACCCGGAGACGGCCAGCCGGGGCATGAACGCCGCCTGGTCGGGATTCTGGACCCCGACGGTATGTAGTCCTGCCGTGCTATATGCGAAGGCCCCCACGAAGACGCTTAGGACGAACTGTGTCCCGCGGTCGCGCATGAAATTGCGAAGCAATCGGGGGGAATACTGCCCCGAGGCGATCTGCAAGGCGATGATTGTCAGCGCAAACACCAAACCGGTCACCGTGATCATCGTGGACGACACGACGATCAGCATTTGCCGAGCGTCTTCGGGCGTACCCTGGAAGACCAGCAATCGTAAAGGGGAATTGTCGCCGATGGACACATGGGACAATACCGCACCCGCGACCAGGAAAATCACGACAGACACGGTCGGCATGACCCAGAGCGCACTGCGAAGGTGATCCCACAAAATCCGACGCCGAATACGCACGCTCATATCGCGGCCTCCGATTGAGAGCGCTTCTACGTCATGAACGAGCAGCACCTTCGAGGCTGAAGCGGACGGCGATCTCGGTAGTCCATGAAGCCGAGGCTCCAAGGTATTGATGCTGGAAGACGAACTAGCGGTATGATCGGCAACTAGTATAGCGAGATTGATCCGCACAAAGCAAAGTTCATGATCCAACGGAGGGGGAGAAAAACTCTGTGTTTCCATGTCTGTCCTTCTTGATTGGCCGGCCATGAAGGAGGATAATTCAGTAAAGGTAGGATTAGTCCATGCCTGTCTCGCGAGTTAGAACGGGGGCGTTTGCCGCCGGTACCGCCGCATTGATAGTTGGATTGCTTATCTTCCATCTTCCCACCGAAGTTGCGAAATCTTTTCTCTCGTTATTTCCTCAACCAATATCGACAACGTTTGAGATGGAACACCTCATGTCGGCGGCACGGGAAAATGCCACTGCCCTCTCACCTCAGGCTTTGGATGAACCGTCGTGGAAGCCATTAATTACTCGGGTCTTTAGCATGGCGTTGATCGGGCTGCCCATTTGGTATCTTTTACAACGTCGTGAACGCGAAGAGGAACTCCAGCGACGCGATGAAGGCTGGGCAGCGCGCCTTCACGCGCGCAGTGAAGAGCTTATGGCCGTCAACAACGCGCTCGTCACCGAGGTGTCGAAGCGAATTGATACCGAACAATCGCTCGAAGCCAACCGGCGGGACCTTCACGTGCTTGCCTCGCAGCTTCTTCGCCTACAGGAGGACGAGCGACGGCGAATTTCGCGCGATCTGCATGACGACATCAATCAACGGTTGGCCCTCTTATCGATCGACATCGAAATGTTGGAACAGCAGCTCTCGCACGCTTCCGACGGTACCGTCAGAACGGTGCACGCCATTCAGACCCGCATTGTCGAACTTTCTGAAGATGTTCGCCGCCTCGCGTACCAGTTTCACCCATCCATCCTTGATGACCTTGGTTTATCCATTGCGCTCCGCCGCCTCGTCGATGATTTTCAGGCCCGTACCGGTCTCAGTGCCCGGTTTGTCTGCAAAGACATACCGAAACATTTGGCGCAAGACGTCGTCACCTGTTTGTACCGCTTGGCGCAAGAAGGCTTGACGAACATTTCCCGCCATGCCAGGGCAAAGAATGTTCGGGTTGAGCTTTGTCGATTACGAGACGGTCTTCAGCTTCTAGTGAGTGATGATGGAGTGGGATTTGACGTGAATCGTGACGACGGTCGGCGAGGAAGTCTCGGTCTATTGAGTATGAGGGAACGCGTTTCCTTGGTTGCCGGAACCTTCGATATCCAATCGGCTCCTGGAGAGGGAACACGTGTCTGTGCTTGGGTGCCGTTCAAACAGGAGCGTGCATGAGCAAGCCGCGTGTCCTCTTGGCGGATGATCATGCATTAGTGTTGGAAGGATTCAAAAAGCTGCTGGAAGAACATTGTCAGGTCGTGGGCACCGTAGAGGACGGTCGGTCTTTGCTGGATGCGGCGAAACGGTTGCGGCCGGATATCGTGGTGATGGATATTTCGATGCCGCAACTGAACGGTCTCGATGCGGCGCGTCGCTTGAGAAAGATAGTTCCCCAGACTCGATTGATTTTTGTGACTGTCCATGCCGATCCGGACTATGTCAATCAAGCCTTCAAGGCCGGCGCATCAGCCTACTTGCTGAAACGGTCAGCCGGGTCCGAGCTGTCACAGGCCATTGATGCGGTGAAGAAGGGCAATTATTACGTCACTTCTTTGATTGCAAAGGATCTTGTTCAATCCGCAATCTCTGAAACGGAGCCGGATAGCGGCAGTCAGGATCGCTTGCCGGCGCGCCAGCGGGAAATCTTACAGCTAGTGGCCGAGGGGCTGACTCTTAAAGAAATCGCTTCAACGCTCGGTTTATCTCCAAAGACGGTCGAATATCACAAGGCGAAGCTGATGGAGCAGCTTGGCCTCCATACGACGGCTGAACTGACAAAGTACGCGCTGGCCCACGGACTCACCCCTTCATCCGAATAGCTTGAAGCTTGTTTTGATTCTTTTTCAAATTCCTGCCCATGGAATTTCCTCTCGTACTTTAGGCAAGTACCTAATGGCACAAGAAACGGTGCCCTGCTAAGTATTAGGCAGACCTGCCGTTCTTTCAACGAAAGGAGCAGAGCTCGTGGCGGCTTATAGAGGCGGAGACCCGGGGCAATGGCTGTTGGTGATACCTAGAGTCGGGATCTCTTCCTATCGGTATGCCCATCAAGAAGTTCAAGCGTGCACATTCGTACTAAACAAGGAGGTCTAGACATGGCATCACCTCAGGCAACTGCTGATAAAGGGTACGACATATCGCAGTGGTACGACTCGAAGCCGGTGAAGTTGGGCTGGCTGGCGATCTTGGGGATCGGGGTGTTTTGGGTGCTGTATCAACGGGCATTCGGGTACTCGCACGGGTTAGACTCCATGACCCCCGAGTTTGATTCGGTGTGGATGGGGCTGTGG